>ERZ1034687.588-NODE-588-length-22535-cov-5.547998_pt1 | contig 22535 bp, 25 predicted proteins | sample MGYA00520704_ERZ1034687 | MGnify/ENA primary metagenome ERZ1034687 (study PRJEB33766, sample SAMN09781762) | gut metagenome | biome: gut microbiome | host: Homo sapiens | place: Madagascar | study: EMG produced TPA metagenomics assembly of the PRJNA485056 data set... | reverse complement strand
GATGTAGGACAAATCGCATAACGACTCGGAAAAGGGGAGTTCCACAAAAAGGAACTCCCCTTTTTTCGTCTCGCAAGCCACGGTTCGTTGAGGCAGCTTCAGCTTAAGGGCCACAGATTAAACCGATCTACAACTGTGACCATATGACTGTGCGCACATGTTAGCATGGTCATATGGTCACCTATTTACAGCTGCGATTATGATGCAATAACTCAACCGTTAGTGCTTATTAAACAGCCAATCGAAGCCAGGCTTGCCCAGTGTTTGGCGCATCTGCCCCACCTGAATCTCCGTCTCCACGCCATCCTTGCCGATGACGGCGGCCATGTTCTCAGCGGTCAGCAGCCAAGATAACAGACGGGCGGATCCAGCTCAGCATATAACGTTCGGTAATACATGACCATGTTAATGTAGTCATATGTTCACGCATTACAAGCTGGGACCTCATGTATTAGAGCTCGAGCTGCGCCCGTGCGTCCTTGGCGTCTCGCGTCCGACCGTCATCAAATGGCTCAAGCCGGGCTGGCGCGATAAGCGGAATGAGGTCGTGAGGCGGATGGACGCCGGCAGCGTCACACCCATCCGCCTCACGGACGATGAAATCGCATGGACGCCGGAGGCCGTGACCGTCAGGGCGTCCGGCGGGGAAATCATCGGGCTCGATGCGTGGGGCATGGCGAAGGTTCCTACCGGAGCCTATGGTCCCGACTCTCCCGGTCGTATTCCTACGATATCGCCCCTAAATCACCAATGTGTCAGATAAAGAATGATGCAATGGTTATGATCACGCATACGGCGGATGCGGCGACTACGCCTTTTTTCCTCTCCTTTAGTCCGACGAATAGGGTTGCCGTAAAGTAAAGGGCGGAAATGCAGTCTATGGCAAGTGAAACGAGTTCCTTGGGCGGTTTCAGCAAAAGGTCGCTAGCAAAGAGTGATGCGAGCAGGGTAAAGCCGATTGTGACCAAGTATCTCGATTGATTTTGCGACAGCATGGCAACTGCCTTTTAGAACAGGCAAGTGAAAAGTTGGTACGATGCCATTGCGGTTGCATACAAGGCGCCGCCAGGACCGCTTGTCACGTAACCGGCGATCACACCAGCGGTGCCAGCAACGTAGAGATCGCGCAGGCAAGCCTCCTCCTTCGGGATCAGCTTGACCTTGTGAGGGACAGGGCGGTTATTTGCAAATCCGTGAGAATCGCACCACGCCTTGGAATATGAATCCGTGCAGCGCCCGCGCTCAAAAGGGGATATATTGTAATTTTCGTCGTAGTTGTCTCCGACGTAGATCTCACTGCTCTCGGCGGGAGATCCCTCGTCGGCATAGGCTGCCGCAACGGGTACAAATGGTGTCATGACAAGGGAGAGGCAAAGAGTTGCTGAGACGATGGAGGGTAGACATTTCTTCATGGCGGGCTCCTTAATCTGGCCTTTGATAGTTACTCGATATCGCCTCCTGCCGCTTTCTATCCGTTGTATTCGGCGTATTTCTTTAATAAGGCAAGAGATTCTTTCTCTCCCTCGGCTGAGCCGATGATGTTTCCTTGATCATCCAGTATGAATACGGACGGAATATGCTCAAGTTCATATTGGTCATACACGGCCTTATCTTGATCTATGTATATGGGAAAGTCTCCTTCATGGACTGAGGCTTCTTCAATCGTGCTGTCCTCGGAAACAGTGAAAAGGTTCTTCCTTATGGCTGCGAAATTATCAAGTTGCTGCATATCCTCTATGAGAGATTCGCAGTGCGGACACCACGATGCCCAGAACATCAAGATGTTTTCCTCATTAGGTTTTAGCTTGTCAAAATAATTGACGTTTCGGCCAAGGCTGAAATCTTGGCCCTTTTTAATGGACAAAGATGAGGGATAAGCATCGTGTTGCGGTTTGATATTGACGGCGATCAAGGCGGCGAAACACGCCAGAGCCGCCAAAGTCAGTAAGGCGATAACGCATTTTCTCGGTTTCCAGCTCATGACAGATTCCTCTCTCATGGTGAAACGCATACATTACGATATATGTACATTATACGCTAATAAATTTCAATATCCATCATCTAACTATGAATGCTACCTCACTGATTCAGCGACGATGCATTTTTACCCTTGCGTTCCCACTCGCGTACCCGCCTCGCTGCGTCGGCGGTCGGAAGGGTCCCCGTCTCGCATTCAGCGACCTTGTAACCGTATCTGTCGAGCCAGGCGGCAGCGCATCCCAATCGACGCACTTCCAGTCGTCGCCGCGGCCGTGCTGCATCACGAGGCCTCCGGCGACCGTGAGCGCGTGGATATGCTCTCTTTGCAGGCCAGCGATGATTCCGCCGGTGCATACGATGCTAGGTCGCTGTGCCGGCACTGTGCAAACGTATTGGCCTTTGTGCCCCTTTTGGCAACTTTAGCCCGGCTGTGGGTTAAAACAACCCACAGCCATGACCGCGTTAGCGTAGTACTATACTAATTGATTAACATGCTCATATATTTCTAACTGCGACTTAGAATTACTTAATGTAGTCACATGTTAATGTGCTAATATATGACTACGTTATTTCAGAAAGGGGAGGACATGGCGACGAACATCCTTTTGGTCAATCAGAAAGGCGGCGTCGGCAAAACGACGTTCGCCGACGAGATCGCCTGGGGCCTCGAGCGCCGCGGCCACAAGGTCGGCTTCGGTAACCTGGATCCACAGGGCGGAGCAAACCACGAGAAGGGGCTGCTCGACGACGAGGACGCCGTGAACGTCATCGACACACCGGGCTTTTTGAGCGACGACACCGCCGAATATGCCAAGAACGCGGATATCGCGATTATCCCGGTGCAGCCCGGCACGCTGGGCCTGAAGCCCCTGAAGCGCACGATCAAGGTCATCACCGAGGCCAATCCCGACTTGTCGTACGCAATCATCGTCAACAACTTCGCCGGCAACCAGACGGTCGACCGCCAGTTCCTCGAACTCCTCGAAGCCGATGACTTGCCCGTGCTGGGCACCGTTCCGACCGCAGCGGCCTTCAAGCAGGGCGCGGCGTTGGGAAAGCCTGTGTATGAGATCGCCAAGAATGGTAAGGCCGCCCAAGCAATCGAGAGCATCTTGGACGAGATCGAGGAGGTCCTGTAATGGCAAGCAAGTTCAAGAAATCGACCTCGTACTTCGACAAGGCCGCGGAGGCCGCCGAGGAGAGGCAGCAGAAAATCGTTGAAAGCGCATCCGAGCCCCAGAAACCGGCTCCACAGGTACGGAAAGCCGGGCGCCCCAAAAAGGGCGCTGAAGGGGCATCTGAGAGGCTTGTGCAGTTGTCTGTCTACGTTCCCGAGAGCTATCGCAAGCGATTGAAGCAGGTCGCCCTTGAGGAAGACAAGTCTGTTTCCGATATCGCTCGGGAGCTTTTCGATCGCTATTTGGACGAAAAGGAAATCTAATCGGGATCACGGGTACCGTCAGGTGCCCGTTTCCTTTTATATGGGCCACTGAGAGCCGATTTAAGACCATGTTTTATATATCAATGAGAAAACGGTCGAACCCCACCAATAGGACGTCTTATATTCGATTCTGTGATCTTCTAGCGGTATTCGGTGTAAGGTTGACCAAATAAATGTCGGTATCCAGATCAACCGGAAAACGGATTCGGCGGTCATTGCCGAATTGTAGGGTTACAGCCACGTGCAGGCAATCGGCCGGTGAGCGAAGCGAGGCCGGCGCTGTGGGCTGACAGCAGCGTAGTCGGGGAGTTGGGGCGTTAGCCCCCACACTTTTGGCCGATAGGCCATGTCAAGGAGCGACAGCGACGCGGAGGGAGGAGTAGCCGAACGGAGGGCAAGGAGGCGTAGCCGACGCGCAGGGAGCGTGAGCGACCGGAGTGCGAGCGTAGAGAGCGCCAAGGAGGCAAGCCGACGCGGAGCGAACGTAGTGAGCGGAGGGCAAGGCCGATAGGCCGCGCAGGGAGCCGAAGGCGACCGGAGATCTGTTTAAGTATTATTTTCTTAATTCTTTTATTTAATTGGTTTATAACGAATCGTTATAGGGAATTGCGCATCTAGCTGCGATTATTCAAAAAGTGCAATTATAACGAATCGTTATAATTTTTATAACAAAGTGTTATACGGAATATAACGAATCGTTATAACTAGACGGGTGGGTATCAATAAAATCAGCTGTTTTATATAACGATTCGTTATAAGTATAACAAAGTGTTATAGGCCTATATAACGATTCGTTATAAAACAAACCCTCTGCCCTCTAACCAATACCCGTGATTTATAACAATCTGTTATAGGTATAACGATTCGTTATATAACAATCTGTTATAGGTATAACGATTCGTTATAAACCTTTATTGATACCCCCCCCCTCTCTCTCACGAACCAAAAAGGGTCCCAGATGCGTGCTGATCCAGGACCCTTTTTCTATTTCTCATCTGGAGTTTTCTTCTTTTTTCGCTTACTTTTCCAGCCATTTTCCTTGGCAACGCGCCTCACCGCCGGCATGTTGACGACGTAGATACCGTCGCCATCGACTGTGATTAGGCTCTTGCTCTTCAAGCCTTTGATGGCACGTGCGACAGCTGGTTGCTGCAGGTCGACGTTATCGCCTATCTCCCCCTGAGTCATGAACAGGCCCTTGGAGACCTCTTTTCCGTGAAGAACCGGGTTCGGCCCGCTCTTTAACTGCAACGTGTAGATCAGATCGAGGACCTTGCGCTCAGCAATGCTGCCTGTGACATAGTCAAAGGCTCGCATAGTCTTGCGCGGCACGTCGTCCAAGAGCTCGGCCAGCGCCTCTTCACGTTCCCGAACGTCTTGAACTGCCTTTTTCTCTTCCTCGGACAAGGGTCCATCGAGGAGCGACGGTTGTTGCTTCCCCTTGTCCCAAGGCATTGCCTTATTTTCGCTCATTAGTTGATGCCTCCGGTGCGAGGCCATCCAACCCAGTTGTCGAGCGTGACCATAATATTTTGGTATTACGGCAACAGAAGTGTCCACAGCACGCCTTTACGTGCTAAAATGCAGACAACAACAGGCTGAATAGCCAATTTATGAATTTGAAAGAAGTCCCTCTTGCTTGCCGGCGTGGGGACTTTTTTCATATCTAAACTAAATCTGGCGGTATTGGTCTTCGTGGTTTGAAATATACGCCTGAAGTGCCAGGATTACGTACGCCGATTTACTAATACCAATTTCGCGAGAAATCTTATCCAACTTTGAGTAGAGCACCGTCGGCAGGGTCAACATCATCCGTTTGGTCATCGGCTTGTCGTTGCTCTGCGCCATACTTTTAGCCTCCTTTCGCATATCTTGAGTGGCATGATATCACAATATACGAAAGTGTAAACAATCACAGGTAAACGGTTTGTACTCTAGTACCACTGTACATGGTTCCCTGTGCCGCAAACAGAAACTGTCGTTTTTTAGTGGTCCCTATGGGTTGAGATAACCCATAGCAGACAAAAGTTGTCAAAAGGGGCACAGTAAATTGCCGAAAAGGGCATAGGGGCGGCGAACGATTCAAATGAAATGGTGGACTGCTGCAACGTTGCATGAATCAACTTCTGATAAATCTAGAACCCCTCTAGAAGGTTTTTAGAGGGGTTCTAGATTTAGGGCTCACTGGTGATGGCATTCGCTAGTTCGTCGACGATCTTAGATATTTGCGTCGATGCATACTCGATGATCTTATCCGGCTCCTCTAAGGAGCCGTTGGCAGCAGATCGTTGCTTTGAATGGCAACGCATTAGGGAGACGGGAATACTCGGGAGATATGCCTGTATATTATGCAGCTGATTGAATGGCAACAGGGCCGGCGACGCTGCCGGCCCTGTAACTGTCCACGCGGGACAGGCCGCGCATGTTGAGTTTAACGCGTCTCGTGACTGTTCAGATTCTGTGCACCGGGCGATTTGTTTTGATCGTTTAGCCGGACTAATGGTGGTTATTGGCTGCTGGGCTGGAGGATTTGGACTAATAGTTGTTAATAGTGGCCGGACGAAGAGCTGTTCAGGCTATTAGAAGCAATAGCGAGTACGGTCTTGGCTGGAAAACAGGTCGCGAGCAGGGGGGCCGAGCATGTACGGACCGGTGAGCAAGAACGGGCCGGCGTTGGAATTTGGGGAGATCGGCGAGGAAGTTAAGGAGGAGGTTCGGCGGCAAGTGATTGGCAAGATCGTCGAGAGGGCCAGGGGCAAGCTCAAGACCCGTGACGAGCGCGAATACGATTCGTTTTGGGGTCGCGGGAATCAAGAACACCTTCGTCGAGCTGCGGAAAGACTGGATTCCGGCGAGGGAGTGGAGCACGGATTGATCGAAGAAGAATGACGCTCTGCTAGAATCAGCAGCGCTGTCGGCAGCCCTTGTGCCGGGCAGAGCCCTCCATCCGATGGGAGGTGATGCCCATGACCGATTTCACCGAGTTCGTGAAGCTCCTGACCGCCCTGGTCTCGCTCCTCACGGCCCTTGTCGGCCTTTCCAAGGCACTCAAGCAGGGTTCGAAGCCCAAAAAGAAAGGCCACCGTCGTTAAGACGATGACCTAACTTTCTAACGCAACGGCTCTGCCCAGCTCGCTACAACTTGGGCTGCCGTCGGCACCATTCTACCCGCTTGACATTGCTGTTGTCGATGCGCCGTATCAAGAATCCACGGCAGCGCTCGTGGTTGCAAAACGGCCCAACAAATAGCGGCTATTAGTCAGTTCGGCTGTCTAAAAGGCCTAATAGTTGCCAATAGTGGCCAGTTGGCAACGGATTTGGGCTATTAGTTCTAACAGTGCCTATACTATGACCCCACAAACGGGACACGGTTTCTGCCTGCACGAGGTTTTAAAGTTTTAGCTGGAACAATCCGGCAGATTGGAGCACAGAACATGGGGTTCGAACGCCTCATGTCGCTCAAAATACGTCTCCTCAATTGCGCAAAGGAGAACGGTATTTAGCGACAAGGAGACAATGGAATGATCTGGTTCACCAGTGACACGCACTTCGGGCACGAGAACGTCCTGAAGTTCACGGACCGGCCGTGGGAGACGATTTGGCAGATGAACGATGCCATCGTCGACAACATCAACGGCAGGGTCGCCGTGGATGACGAGCTCTACATCCTGGGGGATTTCTCATTCAAGATGACCGCCCAGGACGCCTATGAGCTGCGCAAGCGAATTGCCTGCAGACGCATCCACCTCGTCCCGGGAAACCACGACAAGGACTGGACCCAGCCGGCAGTCGCCGGCGCGTTCACCGTGGAGCCGCCGATCTGCGTGCTCAAGATCGACGGGCAGAAGATCGTCCTGAGCCATTACCCCATGGCCGACTGGCAGGGCATGAACCACGGATCGTGGCACCTCCACGGGCACATCCACAGCAGCGGAGGCGCGTACAACGAGTTCAACCGCAAGCAGGGGCTCCTGCGCTACGACGTCGGTTGCGATGCCAACGGGCACTCCCCGGTGAGCCTCGACGAGCTGAGGAATTGGTTTGCCGGAGCGGAAGAGCCATGCGGCCGGGTGAAATGGCCCTGGTGGGTCAACGAGACCGGCGACAGGCAGGTCGAGCGTGAGCTGGCGGCGTACAAGCGGAAAGAGGTGATCCGATGACAGTCTATGTGACAGGCGACATCCACGGTGGACTCGACATGCAAAAGCTCCGCGACTGGGAGCTTGGGGATGGCCTGACGAGCGACGACTATCTGATTGTCGCCGGCGACTTTGGCTTTCCGTGGGACTTCTCTGCCGAGGAATGCGCCGATATCGCTTGGCTGGAGTCGCGCCCATACACGGTGCTGTTCGTCGACGGCAACCACGAACGCTTCGACCATTGGGCGGAGCGCCCCATGGAGCCGTGGCACGGCGGGCTGACGCAGCGCCTGTCGGATACTTCGTCCATCCGCCGCCTCATGCGCGGGGAGGTCTTCGACCTCGACGGGAAGACGGTCTTCACCATGGGCGGGGCGACGAGCGTCGACAGGGCGTACCGCATCCCGTACAGCTCGTGGTGGCCGCAGGAGCTGCCGGACGAGCGCGATTTCGATGCCGCATGGGCAAGGCTCGACGAGGTCGCCTGGAAGGTCGACTGCGCCATCACCCATACCTGCTCGACGCGCATGCTCTCGCCGACGCTCTACCCGGACCCAGGCTGGGAACGCCCTGATGTGGACCGGCTGACCGGATTCCTCGACGAGCTCGAGGACCGCCTGGACTATAAACGCTGGTATTACGGCCATTTTCACCGAGATGGCAATCCGGACGAACGGCACACGGTGCTGTACGACCGGATCGTGAGGCTCGGGGACAAACTCCTGCCGTGGGGTGCGTACTGATGACTATCTATGTGACCGGCGATGTGCATGGCAGGGCCGAGTACGGGTCCAGCAGGTTTGCCTTCAAGAATTGGCCGCTGGGCCGGACTCTGACGAGCGACGACGTGGTGATCGTGGCCGGCGACTTCGGCTTTGTCTGGGACGGCTCAAACGCCGAGAAGTATTGGCTCAACTGGCTTGAGTCCAAACCGTGGACTACGTGCTTCGTCGACGGAAACCATGAGAACCATCACGCCTTGGCTAATCTGCCGGTACGGGAGTGGAACGGCGGGCTCGTCCATGAGGCGCGACCGCACGTGCTGCACCTGATGCGCGGAGAGGTGTTCGACATCGACGAGCTCACGGTCCTTGCCATGGGCGGCGCCGCGAGCAACGACAGGCGGTATCGCAGGGAGGGGAGGAGCTGGTGGCCCGAGGAGATGCCGAGCGAGGACGAGACGGGGCACTGCCGCGCCTCGCTCGACCGCGTTGGCTGGAAGGTCGACTACGTGGTGACCCACGAGGCTCCTGCTGACCTGGCAGAAAAGCTGTGCCGCGAGCGCGGACGCGAGTATCGAGGGGACCGGCTTCAACGATTCCTTGGCGAGATCGACGGTCGGCTCGACTACCGAACCTGGTTCTTCGGCCACTACCACGGCGACAAGTGGTGCGACAGCAAACATCGCCTCATCTACCAGGACATCGTGTCGATTGAAGGCACTGTGCCCAGTTCTAGAAGCCTTCTAGAGCAGTTCTAGAAGGCTTCTAGAAAACTAGATGCTGCGGCCTATTCCAATTGAAAAGTCTGGTCGAGGGAGTTCGACCCGGCACTCGTCCCGTTGATCTTCACTTCAATGGGGGACATGTCTTTGAGCTCGAAGACCGATATACCATCAAATTCGCCCCCTGGCGCAAGTCCTTGCGCAGAGAGTTGATCGTCTTCCAGGTCTGCGGCGAGGCCGGGTGACAGCACCTGCTTATTCTGATAGGCCGTAATGTAGCTTCCAGCGGCAACGGAATCTGCGGTGTGGTTGTTGATGGCGTGCCAGCGAACAACGGCGACCTTCCCGCCATCGCCAAACGAGGAATCATGTACCTCGACGGCAGTGACCGAATACTCCATCTTGCCGTAAACTGCGCCGTCTTCCTGCGAGCTATCAGAATTGGAAACCTGGCCTTCCGACTGGTGATTATCTGTACGAATGCATCCAGAGGTCGTAACCAAGGCAACCGCCAAAAGACCGGCAACGCCGAGAGTTCGAGCCAGGCTGATAGTATTTTTGCTAACACGCTTTTTCATGATTTGCTCCAAACCGAATACTTGATTGAGCTATTGCCTTTGTTCGTTGATCACGTATGCCGTCAGCCCGCCAGTCCAAGCGCGGCGACAACAATAACGGCAACTGCGCCAACCGATACCCACACGGTATCCTGGTGCGCCAAAACGGCGCCGATGGTGGTCGAGTCGGCTCCGGCGCCGTCAATAACTGTCCAGACAATCGCTGCGGCAAGAAGGACGATTAACCCCACAGCAACGGCTGTACGATGCGACATCTTCGAGGTGAACATCCTACTCACCCTTCATCTGGGTCATGACCTCGATCTTGGCCTCGGCCACGGCCGCACGCTGCTCGGAGGCGGCGAGGCGGTCCTTGAGATCGGAGAGCTCGGCCATAAGATCTTGCTGGGCGAGGAGGGCGGCGTTGAGATCGGCTTGCGCCTTGGCCGCCGCCTCATGCGCGCCCTTCATGGCCTCAACTTCGTCGCGAAGGTGGCAGTTCTCGACGTCGAGTTTCTTGAGTTCTGCGATGTTGTCGGCGTTTGCTGCATGCAGCTCGTCGTTTTCGATCTCCAAGCTCGCAGTTTCAAGCTCGAACTTTTCCTTGATGGCGGCGACCTGCTCGACACAATTCGATTTGGTGCTCTGGATCTGCTCCATGGCGTTCTTCTTGGCCGCATCCGCCTCCTCACGGGCGGCACTAGACTCCATCGCGGCGGTCTCGGCAGCGCCAACGATAATACGCTTCACGCGCTCGACCGCCTCGTCGAGGACAGCAGAGGCGTCGAGGGCGGCCTTCACGCCGGGGGTCTCGTTGGGATGGTAGCCCTCGACCAGATAGGCGACAGTATCGGCCTGGGAAAGGCCGAGATTTTCGCTGATGCCCTTAACGGTGTCACGGGTCTCAGCCGAGACGTTGAGACTGGTCATTTTCTTCTCGGGCTGGGTCTGGTTGTCTGCCATGATGCGGCTCCAATCAACAAGCGGCATGGCAAGCCATGCCGGACGGCTGGGAAACTAATGCGGCCGCTTGTTGAGTTGTGTTTCATCCTGCGATCCGTAAGTTCTAAAGCGTCGTAAAAGAAAAGTCTTTTCGCAGGGTATTAGTTGGTTAATTCACCGCACTTCTATAGTGTAGCACGCCATACTATTAAAGACTATTAAAAGGTGGCTGTAACAATCTGCTATAAGTATCGGTAATAAATGCAATTACCAGCTGGAATCACGCTATTACGGTTGCTAGATATACCGTAGCACAATGGTATTAAACAGGTTTTGAGACAGCGATTCGCAGGGCTGCTTACCGTCTTTTAAGCTAAAATTGAAGTGCTGCAAAATTAAACGTTCCAGACGCGGTCGGGGAGAAAAACCGACGCGTTAGGAAAATCATGGCTGAAAACAAGGAAAAGCAGCAAGCCACCACCAACCCGAATAGCGGTGGGCCCGCCGAAACCGACGGCACCACCGACCGACCTGACGGCTACCCGGCGGAGGGCTGTACGATGCGACATCTTCGAGGTGGACATCCTACTCACCCTTCATCTTGATTATGACCTCGACCTTGGCCTCGGCCACGGCCGCCCGCTGTTCGGCTACAGCAAGGCGGTCCTTAAGGGCGGCGACCTCGGCCATCAGGTCGCGCTGGGCCAGGAGTGTGTCGACTTGGGCTTTCAGTGCGGCGTCACGCTCGCCGCGCAACTGCTCGATCTCATCGACCATGGCCTCAGCCTCGGCATGGAGTTGGACAACCTGTCTGCCGAGGCCCTTAGCACGGGAGAGGTATCTGACGCTCGCGGCATGGAGCTCATTGTTCTCGAGCTCGATGCTCGCGGTGTCGAGCTCGAACTTCTCCTCGATAAAGGCGACCCGCTCATTGCAGTCGGCCTCAATCTTTTCATTCCGATCCGTCGCCTCGACGAGCTTGCGGTTGAATTCGTCAAGCTGGGCCCTGAGCAGTGCATTCTCGGTCCTGAGGTCGGCCGTCTCGCGCAGTAGCTTCTCCCGCCACGCCGCCTCGGCCCGTTCGGCGGCCTCCTCGCGGACGGACTTTACGCCGTAGATCTCCCTGATTTTTCTCTCGTCTGTCATCGTGCGACACTCCAATCAACAATAGGCATGGCTCCGCCACGCCATACGGCTGGGAACAAATACGCGGCCGCTGTTGAGTTGTGTTCGTCCTGCGATCGGTGAGTTCTAAAAAGGCGTCTCAAGTCATGCGTTCAAGCAGGGTTTCAGTTGGAGAAATACCGCATTCTTATATAGTAGCGCACTCGGATTTATCTTCTGACGCCCACTAACCCGCGCTCGCGGAGCACGCGGTACAGGGTCGATTTCGAGATACCTGTTGCGGCGCAGATGTCGGGAATTGGCGTCTCACGGGCGAGGTATAGCTTCACGGCAGCGTCGGCCTTGACGTCCGCGATGCGCGGGCGGCCCCCGACGTTGCCACCGCGGCTCCGTTTGACGGCGATACCCTCGGCCTGGCGCTGCCTGATCAGGTCGCGCTCGAGCTCGGCGGTGCAGGCATGGGTGCCCAGCACGAAACGGCCGAATGCAGTATCGAGGTCAACGGGCTGCTTCAGTGATATGAGCTTCACTCCTAAGTTCCTGAACATCAGGTCGTAGTTCAGCAGCTGTCTGGTCGATCTGGATAGACGCTCCCAAGACTCGACGACCACTTCATCACCACGCTTCATCCTCTTGAACAGGCGCTTCTGCTGCGTGCGGTCACCCTCACGACCGCCAGTTTCTTTATCCTTATAGATATGGCCATAGGGTACGCCGGCATTGACCAGCGCTTCGATTTGGCGATCTAATTTCTGTTCCTTTGTACTTACGCGTGCGTAGCCGTACCGTGTCATTTTTGGACCCCTAACCTCGTAATTTGATTTTCCCATGAGAATCTAGGGGGAGGTTTTGACACTAGGTTTTGGTACTCGATTTGCATGGCGTCGAAGGTTCAATTTTTTGGTGCCACGCGGCATACGTTTTGGGATACCTTGGAAATGCTCAACTGCAAGTTCTGTCTACGATGTAGACCAAACTTGCATAATTTGCAAGTTCTGTCTACGATGTAGACCAAACTTGCATTAAGTGAGGGTAGACGAGATGAAAGCAATTGCGCGAAATCGATATTTAGACAAGCTGATCGCTCTAAGGGACACTGACGTCATAAAGATCGTCACCGGCATGCGGCGATGCGGAAAATCAACGCTTCTAGACATGATGCGCTCCTATCTTGCCGACGAGGGAATTCCGGCCGAGCGACTTCTTACTTTCAAAATGGAGTCGTTCGACCTGGAAGGTATGCGCGATTGGAGAGAGCTGTATAGATACGTTGTCGCCCGCATGCCAGAGCAAGGACGCTGCTATATATTCTTTGATGAACTTCAAGAAGTCGTCGGATGGGAAAGGACCATCAACGCCCTCCGCGTTGACCGTGACTGCGACATCTACGTCACGGGATCGAACGCATTCCTCCTCTCAAGCGAAATAGCAACGTTGATCTCTGGAAGATACGTAGAAATCACGATGCACCCGCTCTCGTTCTCTGAGTATGTCGACTTCCATGGACCGACTGATATCACCAAAGGTTTCGCCGTTTTCAATCAAGAGAAAATCATTCCCCTCGATGATCTTCTCGATGACTACATGAAGTTCGGCGGCCTGCCGTATCTGGCTGTTTCGGAGCTGCCCGAGCAGGTGATGAAAGACTATATCCTGAGCACCTACCGAACGATCATCGGCCGTGACATCTTGGCAAGAGACGCCCGAAGGGGCCGGTATACCGTGACGGATGCCGATTTGCTCAACCGCGTCAGCGCCTATCTTTCGGATAACATCTCGAACCTGACATCCACGAACAAAATAGTCGGTACGCTCAACGACGAGGGAACGAAGATCTCGAGGAATTCTATCAGTGCCTACATGGCCGCCCTCGAGGAGACCTATATCTTCTCCCATGTGCGCAGATTCGACATCAAGGGTCGCGACGTCCTGAAGACCGGCGGCAAGTACTACATCGAGGATCTCGGCATCCGGTCCTTCCTCGACGGCTATCGGGATAGCGATTCCGGACGGATCCTCGAAAATGCCGTGTATAACCGCCTCGTCTTCGATGGCTACCGAGTTTTCACGGGTCACTTACGCGGCGGTGAGATCGACTTTGTTGCCATCGGAGACGGTTCCGACCGCAAGTTTATCCAAGTAACGGAGTCCATCGACGTGGAAGCCACGAGGGAACGTGAACTGCGGCCCCTTGAATTGAAATCTCTGGAAAAGACCGCGGCCGGATATGAGAAGGTCCTTGTTGTCAGACGCGGCGGTCATCCGACCGACATCGATGGCATCAGGATCATCTCCGCCGTCGATTTTCTGATGGGTCGCTACTAGAATGGCTGTCTGGCTATCCTCGTTGACTCATGACCATACATTTTGAGACTTTGAATATGAACAATAAGATGTGTACCAGTAAAGTCCGGTGCCGGCATTGATTGGAACAATCATGGCAAAGTGCGAGATTGCGGTCATGTTCGACGAGAACGAAATGGCCTTGATTCAGTCTCACGCGGACAACTCAAGCATGACCTTTTCCGAGTTCGTGAGAAGAGCTGCGCTTGAGAAAGCGGAGAACATGGCGGACAAAGAAACCTACGACGAGGCTTTGGCCAACGATGACGGCGTTCGTTTCCCGATGGACAACGTCATTCATATGGCGATGAAAGCCGATTAGGGCCGTTCTCGATGCCAAACAGACCGTTCGCGGTCGGCGGTGTCATTGCCGAAAAATCGACCTCACCAGATGCGTTTTAAGGATCGAAAAAGAGGTGGTGCGAGTATCCGCACCACCCTTGGTCTAATCGCCTCGTAAATCGAATCCTGTTGAGCCGTTTACCTGCGGGTTTGTGAACATACGCCACTGCCATACCTTAGGCGAGAATCGTGTCCGCACGGGGCGATATATTAAGTAAAAACACCCGAGGGAAAGGAATAGCCATGAGCGACACGCAAGAAATCGTTCAGCGACTCGAACGCGAAATGGCAGACCGAGCTGCCGCAGTTGAGAAGGTCGATGTTTTCAAGGCTCAGTTTAATCAAGCGATCAAGGCCTTTATGGATGCAGACAGCGCAGTCCGCGACCTTAACGACCATGACAGCGAGATCGATGCCCAGATTGCAACTGCCATCGACGAGCATCTTCGCGCCATCGACAGGCTCTGCCGTTTCGGCATCAACGGTAGTTTCGGTGAGAAGCATCCGGTCAAGGAGTACTAGCCTTCCGCATGGCCATCGAATAAAGTAAAAGAGGGTCGAACCAAGCAGTTCCCGGACAATTGGCGTCCGGCCAGACACTTCGGTTCGACCCTTTTCGATTTTGCGGAGTAGTTATAGCTGAACGTCCTCAGATATATAAAATCATTCCCTTCCTTTTTCCGAAAGACGTTTTTTGAAATATTGGAATTAACCAAACGAGTAATTGCACTCAATTGCAAAACTGATCAAGCTGCGTTCCGACTTAAAGATTTCTGTTGTCAGGTTCATCTGCCAGATAGTCGTGGGGAACATAGTCGACGTGATAACGCTTCTCTAATTCCTCGATGAACCGGTCGACCTTTCGAGCATTTTGATAAACCTTTTCAAGCGTTCGAAAAACAGCTTTCTCATTGTACGCGGGAAGCCCTTGGGCGTTCACAAAATACATCAGCTGATTGAGGTTTGTTCCTTCCTTCAATAACTCATGATGGAGTTTTTCAACTTCCGCGATGTCAAAAATGAATGATTCGATCTTTCCGTAAATTGCGCCGCGGCGAACCAGTTCGCTTGCAGAAATGCCGAGCGCCGCCGCACGCTGCTCAATTGCCTTTTTTTCTGGAGCAGTGAGCATTACTTGGAAAGGAATACTCCTTTTTTCAGAAATCGGCTCGCCACGCTCATCGGTTTCACGCGATGCCTGTGCTCTCCTGTAATCCTCCTGTTGCTTATGGAGGGCCTTTTTCTTCCGATCGAGAACTTGCATTTCGTCATCGAGATCATCAAGTGAGATTTCCCGATGAATCAGTACAGATCGAATCAACTCAGCTTCCGTACAACCAGCTTGTTCGCAAAGTTGTTGATAGATCTCTTTCTCTTCAGGAGAAACACGAGCCTTTACGAATTCATTTCGTGCCATTTTTCTACTTTCTCCGGAGTGGCCTCCGGAAAAGTAAGCAAGAAACTGAGGATTGGCATCCGTCACCTCTTGCTATGGTTGCCTAATTTTTTAGAAAGAGTGAAGCCAACACGCAAAAAGCGTGCTGCAGTTCAGTCTTTCCCTTTTCTCCGTGACAGGAGAAAAGCAAGATTCGTAAATCATGATAACAGGGACTACGGGCCCGGTTATCATGATTTACGTACATCTTGCAATCTCCGGAACGGTGATTGGGCGAAACGCAGTGTAGACATGGAATGAGAGGCCTCATTCCAAGCGAGAGGCCTCGCGGCGTCGTAACTGCGTGAAGACCGTGAGCGAAAGCGAATTTTTAACGCGAAGGATGCTGAGTGTTAGAGATTCGCTGTAGCGAGAGCGAAGCGGTGATGCGAATGCGAAGGATGCCGAGTATTTGCATCGCCGCGCAGCGGGTTTGCGGCGCAAACATTCGACTTTGTCGAATCTTTTTCGTAACGCCAGCGAAAAAGTTGAAGCAGCTTTCGACATTTCAATGACGCGGAGAGTCTTTAGTGAGACTCGTAGCGTTGTTGGATTGTCGAAAGGTGACGCGATTTGAATTACGGTTCGGATTAGCGAGTCGATTTTCATGCGGCGGCCAAGCCGCCTATGATCGCGACCGATGGTCGCTATCTATTTTTCAAAACTCACGTTTTGTTTTGACACGACTTGAAATGCGAAAAGGAAAACGATGCGAAAAACGAAACGTCAGCGCGAGTCGCCTTGGCTTTTACGCGGACGCGATTCGAATCAAACGAAAATCAAGGCGACGAGATTTTGAGTTTCGCGCTTCAGATTTCAGAAAACAGATTTAGAAACTGCGGAGTCAATTCCAACTGTCATCAATCAACCGATACAGTCGCAGTCGACTTATCAATCCCGGTCCATGGGCGGAGCCCTGGCAAGAGCCAACGGCTGCGAACTTGTGGCTACATTTACGATGGAGGTACAAGTTCGCGTCTCTTGCGAGTTCTTGAAGAAAATCACCGGTTCCACGCAGCATGGGATCTGGACCCGTAACCTTTCGTAGCCCAGATCAAAATACCGGTTGTTTCCAGAAATCCTCTAGAAGGCGTCTAGACAGAGGATTTCTGGAAATGCAAATAACAATAATTTAGATTCCGAGCGTATCGACCGGAGTAACAACGATGCCTTCGCTAGTTACGTGAGCCGGCATACCAAACCCGATGACGATGAGTTTCGCCGCAGGCGGCCTCTCCCCGCGATTGACCAGCTTTCGCTCGAGTCGCAGCAGATTTTCCACTGCCTCTGGGACTTGGGGGCTCCCAAGCTTGACCTCAACGGCAACCCACGAGCCGTCACGACGATGGACAATCGCGTCGACCTCTAGGTCGTCAGCGTCGTGGTAATGAGATACGGTCGCATCGCTGACCGCCGCATAAACCTTGAGATCGTGCAGCACGAGGGATTCGAAGAGCAAGCCAAGGGTCTTCGGATCGGATGACAACGACTCCGGGTCCGCACCGATGAGGGCGACGGCGAGCGATGGGTCCGCAAGGTGCCGCTTCGCGCCCTGCCGCAACTTCACCGGCGACCTGAGAGCCGGATGCCATGCTGGGACGTCGTCGACGATATTGATACGCCGCAGCGCGTCCATGTAACCGGTAATCGTGTTCTTTGAGACGTCAACGCCCAAATCCCTTTCGATGGACTTCATGCCGGCAAGAGTCGATTCGTTGCGCGCAAGCGAGGAGAGCAAGGCCCTGACCTTAACCGGGTCGCGTTTCACTCCATCCGCCCTCGAAACGTCAGACTCGCAAACACCGTCAATATAGGCGGCGGCTATCCGCATTGCGTCGGCAGTTGTCTTACCGACCGCTTGGGGCCAACCGCCGCGGCAGAGCAAATCCGCGATGCCGGCGATACCGGCGATGGATCCGAGTGACGCCGCAACGGAATCGCCATCGAGCAGCGCACCAAGCGAGACCGCTCCCGACGAAATACCGAGCTCGAAAAGCGTCATGGTATCCATCCGCAAACGGGCGATTCGACCCACACCGCTGTGCATCGGCTGGTTCTCGGCTCGCGGCGTCGCAGATCCGGTGAGAATGAACTGTCCTGGCTCCCCTCCCCTGGCATCGCATTCGAATCGCACGGCATCCCATAGCTTCGGTTCTTCCTGCCATTCGTCGACAAGCCTCGGGGTCGGTCCGACAATTGCTTGGGCCGGATCGAGACGAGCGAGCTGGAGGGCCGCAAAACCGCCAGATGGGTCGGAGAGAGATAACGATGACTCGGCAAATCTCTGAGCTGTCGTTGTCTTTCCACACCATTTCGGCCCCTGAATGAGCACTGCACCAAAAATGCCAAGGTCGCGCCCGAGCAAGCGGTCAACGCATCGGCCTATATACCTATCCATCGCCTTTCCCTTCAATCATTCAGTTGAAATTATACAGTCTATCTGCATCGTTGGGACAAATAACGATGACTTATTGGGACGATTGACGATAATTTATTGGGACGATTGACGATGGTCTGTTGGGACGATTTCCATTTTCTTAAGACACGAATCGACGAGATTCACTATGAGCTATGAGATGGAAAATTTAGCTGACGTCTCTCATGAGTTCAGAAATGCTGATTTGAAATCCGTCGGCAATCTTCTTGAGATTTGAGAGGCTGACATTACGCCGCCCGACTTCAATGCTCGCGTAGTAGGAACGATCCATTTCAATCAAATTGGCGAACTGCTCCTGGCTGCACCCGAGTCCAGCGCGGAGCTCTTTGCATCTCATGCCGAATGATTTCTGAAGCGTCTTCGTATCCATGACAAAAAGAGTCATGGATTGTTGTATAAAAGCCAACGGACTATATACAACAATCCCAGTTAAGGCGCATAATTGTCTCTATTGGAAAGCACTCTGATGCCCAGTCGGATAGGGCACGGAAAAGGAATGGAACAGCACAATGACTCAGGGAAAGCATTTCGCTGCCGGCGGCGATCACTTCGCCGCACTGCCAAGCAAAAAGATTCACGCCCCGAAGGGGATCGCGCGTCTGACCGTCACCGCGGCGACCATGGCCGCCATGACCGGGTCGAGCCTCATCTCACCGTTCACGGCATTCGCCCAGACCGGTGACGGGGGCACGCAGCACCCCGCCGTGATGTCGCCGATCGCCGCCCACGCCGGCGCGGCATCCGGTGCCGGCGCGAAATCCGCCGCCCAGACCATCGCGGACCTGCAGAAGGCGGTCGACGAGGCGAAGGCGAAGGAGGACGCCGCCAAGGCATCCTACGATGAGGCCGCCGGTCCCTACAACGAGGCGGCTTCCGCCCGCGACCAGGCCAAGGCATCCTATGATTCGGCGGTCAGCGCCGGCACGGCAGCCGACCGTGCGGCGATGGACGAGTACGCCCGTCAGGTCGCGGAGGGCAAGGACGCCGCCGATGCCGCCGGCAAGGACCTCGAGCAGGCGAAGGCGGGTCTCGCAGACGCCAAGGCGGATGCGTCCGAGAAGGACGAAGCGTACCAGTCCGCCCTCAAGGCGGCCCAGGATGCCCAGGATACCCTCGATAAAGCCAAGGCAGATGCCGTGGGCGCCACCCCGGAGGCAATCAGTGCCGCCGAGCAGGCCGTGCGCGACGCCCAAGATGCCGTGAGCAAGGCGCAGACCGAGCTCGCAGGCGCCAACGCGACGCTTGCCGATGCCCAGTCCAAGCTGGTCGCGGCCCAGTCTGCAAAGGATTCCGCTGATGCCGTCCTCGCCGCAGCCAGGCAGAACAAGAACGCAGCGGATGCGAAGGCCGCAGCCGCCAGCGCCGCCTACGAACAAGCGAAAGCCGACCTCGCCGCAGCGGAGGCAGGCGCCAGCGGTCCTGAGTACGAAGCCGCGAAGCAGAAGGTCGCGGACGCGGAGGCAGCCCTCGCTGCCGCACGAGCGGTGCAGTCCCAGTGCGAGTCCGAGCTCGAGCAGGCGCAATCCGCCGCAGCGACGGCACAGAGCGAGCTGAATGATGCCCAGGCGTCCCTCTCCGCGAAGCAGCAGTCCGCACTCGATGCCTCGTCCGGCGTGAACGACGCCCAATTCAAACTCGATGCCGCCAACGCCGACCTCGATGCGGCCAAGCAGGCGAACGCCGGCGCCATCGCCAAGCTGGATGCCGCGAAGCAGGCCGTCAAGGACGCCGAGTCCGCCAAGGCAGCCGCAGACGAAGAGCTCGCGAACGCAAAGACCGCAAAGGCAGCCGCCGACGCGGCCGTGACCGCCGCCCAGCAGAAGGTCGACGAGGCACAGGCGAAACTCGATTCAGCCGACGCGCAGCTCAAGCAGGGAGCCATCGGTTTCTTCAAGGCCATGGGTGCCGATTCAGCCATCGAGATCATCCAGAACTGCACGTACAAGGACTACACCGAGATCGGAAACAGTCTCGACGCCACAGGCCTTGAAAACATGCTTTCGTCCATCACGGTCATGAAGAACGTGAACGCCTACCGTAAGTCCGTCGGCCTTTCCGAGCTTGAGGTAAGCTACAAGCTCATTGCGGCAGCGATTGCAGATGCAAACTATTCGACGAAAAACGTAGAGCATGCCCAGCAGTTCGATGTCGGCGAAAACCTTGCCTGGAGCTATCGCGACCCCTGCAAGGCCTGGATCTATCAGGAAAAGGATCTGTTTGACAAGACTGCAGCCTCCCTTGGTGCGACGAATCTTTCCGGAAAGGACGCCTACGACTTCTGGTATGCCAACCAGGACAAATTCGATTATTACCGTATCGGTCATTACATGAACATCATCAACCCTGACTATGCTGTCATGGGATGCGGTCTGAACGATGACACCCGTTTGACGTTCTCGCTCACGCTGCAATACGGCGGTTGGGCCGGTTCGGGCTGGAATACCGGAGCCATCTCCGTCGACGAGTACGAGCAGAAGCTGACCTCCTACATCAACGGCCTGAAGAACGCCAAGAGCGCACTCGACGCAGCCAAGGCCGACCTCTCATCAAAGCAGCAGGCATCCGCCGTCGCCGCCGCAACCGTCCAGCAAAAGCAGGTCGCAGCGGATTCCGCACAGGCAGGTGTCGATGCCGCGAAGCAGGACGTCACCGATGCGCAGGAGGCCGTGAACGCGACAGGGCGCGATATCGCCGCCAAGGAGCAGGGCATCACGGATGCCCGAGCTGGGTTGGATGCGGCGAAATCGAACCTCGATGCCGCCAACGCGGCAGTCGATACGGCAAAATCGACCGTCCAGCAGAAGCAGGTCGCCCTTGATGCCGCCAACGCAGCCGTAACGGCCGCACAGTCCAAGCTGGACTCCGCCAAGGCGGACACCGCATCCAAGCAGCAGGGCGTGGACGATGCGAACGCCGACCTCGCGAAGTTCTTCCAGGACGTCGCCGACGCCAAGAAGGCACTCGATACAGCAAAAAGCGTCCATGATGCGGCGGCAGCCGATCAGGCCGAGAAGGCGACCGTCCTCGCCGCCGCCAAGCAAAAGGCGGACGGCACCGCAAGCGCCCTCGAGGATGCCCAGCGTGCCGTCGATGCCGCAAAGACCGACGCCGGCGCTGCCGCCGACAAGCTCACCGGCTCCCAGACCGATCTCGAGGACGCACAGTCGAACCTCGACATCCTCACCGGTCTCGCCGCGAAGCTCGCAGAGGCACAGCAGCGCGAGCAGGATGCAGTAAAGGCCGTCAACGGCACCAAGGCCGCGCTCGATGCCGCGAAGGCGGATGCCATCGCCGCCGATTCCCTGGTCTCCGCCGCCGAACAGGCGAAGGCGCAGGCAGACGCCAGGCTGTCGAAGCTGAACTCCATCGACGCCGGCGCGGCGATCGCTTCCGGCCATGATGTGAACGCGGATAACGCCCTCAACGCGCTTTTCGCCGCAGCAGTCGAGGCACGTGCCAAGGTCGCGCCCGCCAAGGCCATCCTGGACGAGAAGCAGGCCGCGGTGGACGGGCTCCAGCCCGGCTATGATGCGGCACTCGCCGCCTACGAGCAGGCGAAGTCCGACCGCATCGCAGCGGAGCAGAAGCTTTCCGATGAGATCGCACGACAGGAGGCAGAGGAGGTCGCAAAGCAGCAGGCGGCATACACCCCGAAGCACCTCGCCGGCACGGATACCGCCCAGCCCGGCAGCCTCGCCCAGACCGGTGACCGCGCGGGACTCATCGGCGAGACGTTCGCCATCGGCGGTACCGTCCTCGTGGCAGCCGGCGTCTTCCTCGATCAAAAGAAGCGCCGCGAGCAGATGTAAAAGCGAGCCGGGCGTTGGATATCGGCTGGTGTCCAACGCCCGGTTTCATGGACAGGGAGATCGGTGTGAGAACAAAGGCTATTATCGTTGCGCTTCTGGTGTGCCTTTCGGCACCTCAACTCGGATGTGCCGGCGTTGCAGAGCAAGGAAGCGGCTCTACGGAAAAGGCCGCCACAGCGGTAAAGAATAAAGACAAAAAGAAGCCAAGCGAAGAAAAGGCGGGGCAAACCTCTGGAACCAAGACCGAGGAGAAGAAAGAATCCGACGACAAGGACCAGAAGTCCGATGACTCCAAGAAGGAGGATAACAAGTCCTCCGACTCGTCAAAGTCGGACAGTAAGGGCGATTCCTCCGACTCCAAGCAGAATTCCGGCAATTCGCAGAGTTCCGGCAGCAACAATTCCTCTTCCAACGGCGGCAGCCAGAAGAAGTGGGTCCCCGAACAGGGACACTGGGAGACCGATTACAGTCAGGTCTGGGTGCCGAATGTGGTATACACTCGTCATCCTCGTTTCTGGGTCAATCATGGTTGCACTATGGT
>ERZ1034687.587-NODE-587-length-22600-cov-11.129430_pt1 | contig 22600 bp, 19 predicted proteins | sample MGYA00520704_ERZ1034687 | MGnify/ENA primary metagenome ERZ1034687 (study PRJEB33766, sample SAMN09781762) | gut metagenome | biome: gut microbiome | host: Homo sapiens | place: Madagascar | study: EMG produced TPA metagenomics assembly of the PRJNA485056 data... | reverse complement strand
ATTTTGTACCGGATTCTTTTTTACATTTTAAGAACTCCGGGACGAATAATCATAAGAATAATTAATGAGGAGATTCTATTATGAAGCTTGGTATCGTGGGTTTGCCTAATGTCGGCAAAAGTACCCTTTTTAATTCACTTACTAAGGCAGGAGCAGAGTCAGCCAACTATCCTTTCTGTACAATTGACCCTAATGTCGGTGTTGTTGCAGTTCCGGATGACAGACTTGACAAGCTTGCCGCTTTATATAATTCAGCCAAAATAACACCTGCTGTTATCGAATTCGTAGATATCGCTGGTCTTGTTAAAGGTGCATCTAAGGGTGAAGGTCTTGGAAACCAGTTCCTTGCCAACATCCGCGAGGTTGATGCTATCGTTCATGTCGTAAGATGCTTTGAGGATTCTAACATTGTTCATGTTGATGGTTCTATTGATCCTATAAGAGATATCGAAACCATTAACCTTGAACTTATATTCTCAGATATTGAAGTATTAGACAGAAGACTCGCTAAACAGAAGCGTGCTTCATATAACAATAAAGATATTGCTAAAGAATGTGACCTTCTTGAAAGACTTAAGGCTTTCCTTGAAGAAGGTAATTTAGCTAAGAATTTTGAATGTCAGGATGAAGATGAAGAAGCATTTTTAAAGGAATACAACCTCCTTACAGCTAAGCCTGTAATCTTTGCAGCTAATGTATCAGAGGACGACCTTGCTAATGATGGTGCTGACAATGAATATGTTGCAAGAGTAAGAGAATATTCTAAGAAGGATAACTGTGAAGTATTCGTTATCTGTGCACAGATTGAACAGGAAATCTCAGAATTAGATGATGATGAGAAGAAGATGTTTCTTGAAGACCTTGGTATCAGTTCATCAGGTCTTGATAAACTTATTGCAGCAAGCTACCGTATTCTTGGTCTTATCAGTTACTTAACAGCAGGCGAGACAGAAACCAGAGCATGGACAATCACTAAGGGAACTAAAGCTCCGCAGGCTGCTGGAAAGATTCACAGCGATTTCGAAAGAGGCTTTATTAAAGCAGAAGTTGTTTACTATCAGGATTTACTTGACTGTGGTTCATATAATGGAGCCAAAGAGAAAGGTCTTGTAAGAATGGAAGGAAAAGAATATGTCGTTAAAGATGGTGATGTAATCCTTTTCAGATTCAATGTATAATATTAATGGGCGTGTGGTTTTACCACGCGCCCATTATTTCTTTAAACTTCTTAACATTATCAGCTACATCTCCAGAAAAGATCGCTGAACCTGCTACTATTACATTAGCACCTGCCTCAAGAATTGATGCAAGATTCCCGGCATTCACTCCACCATCAATCTCAATATCTGTATCAAGTCCTTTAGCATCTAATAAACTTCTTATTTCTTTTACTTTATCAAGTGATTCCGGTATGAACTTCTGTCCCCCGAATCCAGGATTAACGCTCATTACAAGAACCATATCTACCTTATCAAGATAAGGCTCAATTGCTGATACCGGTGTCGGAGGATTAAGTGTTATAGCTGCTTTCACACCACATTCCTTAATCTTTTCTAATGTAGCAACAACATCCTTACACGCTTCAACATGTACTGTAATTATATCAGCTCCCGCCTTAACAAAGTCTTCTATATATCTTATAGGCTCTTCAATCATAAGATGTACATCAAAAACCTTGTCAGTCGCACTTCTTGCTGACTTAATAACCGGCATTCCGAATGAAATACTCTTTACAAAAAGTCCATCCATAACATCTACATGAACATATTCAGCTCCTGCCTTATCAATCGTTTCAAGCTCTTCTCCTAATTTCTTGAAGTCTGCCGATAATATTGATGGTGACAAAATTTTCTTTAAACCACTCATAATTAACAACCTTTCTGTTTTCAAGTACATTTAGTACTTCTTCTTGTTCTTTATTTCTTCAAATATATCTGTATATGACTTATATCTGTCATAATTGATAATTCCGTCTTCAACTGCCTGTTTTACCGCACATCCCGGTTCGCTTACATGCATGCAGCCATTGAATCTGCACTTTCCTTCGAATGGTACAAACTCTTCAAAGTAAAATCTTAAATCTTCTTTCTCAACATCCGGAAGATTAAGTGATGTAAATCCCGGAGTATCACATATATATGTTTGCTTACATACATTGTATATCTCGGAATGTCTTGTAGTATGCCTTCCTCGGCCTATCCTGCTTACTTCTCCTGTCTGACTGACTTCTCCCTGCTCTTCCATGTCCGGTATAAGCAGATTGGTAAGTGTCGACTTTCCAACTCCTGATGGACCTGCAAGCACTGTAGTCTTTCCTTTCAGCACTTCCATTACCCTGTCAATGCCAATATTATTCTTTGCACTTATGAATATGCACTCACAGCCACAGCCTTCGTATTTCTTCTTTAATTCATTCTTATATTCATCATCCGCCAGATCTTCCTTGTTGAAGCATACAACGGTCGGAACATCCTGATAATTCATCATAAGAATGAATTTATCAAGCAGATTAAAATTAGGTTCTGGCATCTTTACTGCAAATATAACCATTGCCTGGTCAATATTGGCAGAAGCCGGTCTTATAAGTTCGTTCTTTCTTGGAAGGATGTCCACCACATTTCCTTTGAAATTATCCTTATCAATAACTTCTATCTCCACATTATCACCAACCAGTGGTTTAATATGGCGGTTTCTGAATATTCCTTTTGCCTTACATTCATAAATACCGCTGGCTTCTACATGTATATAGTAGAAACCAGCGATACCCTTAATTATCTTTCCCTGCATATAAATAATTATACCTGATTAATTCTGTGACTTCTGTTCTGCATTTTTGGGCTGATTATTCGAATCAGAATTGTTTCCATTTGCATTATTGTTTCCATTCGAATTATTATTCGAACTGCCACCCTGATTAGTATTGTTATTCTTATCAGCTTCAGTTGTCTTTGTTGTTGTCTCCTGCTTATGGCTTACAGTAATTGTAACTGTTGTTCCCTCTGGAACTGAAGTTCCTTCTGAGTAATCGCATGAAACTACATTTCCATATGTTCCGGATGTTGTTGTATATTTCACACTATACTTAAGTCCGTTGCTGTCAATCCACTGCTTTGCTTCTGATTCAGTCTTACCAATAAGATTAGCCATTGTTACATTCTTAATTTCTTTTCCACGGCTTACAGTAATTGTTATAGTAGAGCCCTGTGCAACGCTTCCTGAAGGTGATGCCTTGATTACTTTGCCATTCTCAACTGTACTGCTATACTGATAATCAACATCAACTACGAAACCATCAGCCTCAAGTGCGGTTCTGGCTTCGCTCTCTGTCTTTCCAGTAACGGATGGAACTGTAATATTCTTTACTTCCTTACCGCCACTGACTGTAATAATTATCTGTGTATTTTTAGCAACCTTCTTGCCAGCCGCTGTTCCCTGTGAAATAACTGTTCCTTCAGATACTCTATCAGAATTCTGTACCACTGCACGATATCCAAGTCCAACCTCATTAAGAGCCTTGATAGCCTCATCCTTTGTCATTCCTTCTACCTTTGGAACTGTAACTTTATTCTTGTCATCAGCCGATGTACTTGTCTGCTCTATAGAGCTTTCTGTTGTCTGTGTGCTTTCATTATTATTCTTATTAGATTTCGTACTTCCAACAAGTTTAACAATTATGAATATAGTTACTATAAGAATAATAACTGCAATTCCTATACCTATTATCTTCATAATCAGATCCAGCTTATCATTATTCTCATCGTCAATATCAGAATCATCACTATCATCTTCCAGTTCATTCTTAGATTGTTCATCATCTTCTTCATCTTCTGAATCATCGAGAAAATCATCATCTGATAAATTATCATCTTCGTCCTTAACCGGATTATTATTAGCAGGCATTACTTGTGAAGCTGAGCCTGATGTCCCATATAAAGGTGCCATAACAACAAAATCTGTATCTGGCATAACAAGTGATTTCTTTAAATCAGTAATAAGTTCTGTCGCTGTCTGATATCTTCTGTCAGGCTTTTTCTGCGTAAGCTTAAGTACTATCCTGTCTATACTGAGTGGTATATCATCAGTAACTGTAGAAGGTGCAGGTATTTCATCCTGAATATGCTGCACTGCAACTGCAACTGTAGAATCCCCATCAAACGGCACTGTACCAGTAAGCATTTCAAATATAGTAATACCAAGTGAGTATAAATCACTCCTTGCATCAGAATATCCACCTCTTGCCTGTTCAGGTGAAATATAATGGACAGAACCCATAGTTGATGACGAATTAATTGTACTAGATGAAGCAACCTTGGCAATTCCAAAATCTGTTACCTTGACCTTGCCTTCCTTAGATATAATAATATTCTGTGGCTTGATATCCCTGTGAACAATATTATGCTTATGTGCTGCATCCAGACCATTAGCAACCTGAATTGCAATACTTACAGCTTCTTTAAACGGTATTCTTCCACGCTTTTCAATATATTTCTTAAGTGTGATTCCCTCAACAAGCTCCATAACTATATAATAGATACCATTCTCGTCGCCTACATCATATACATTAACTATATTAGGATGTGTAAATCCAGCAACTGACTGTGCCTCTGCTCTGAATTTAGATACAAATGTCTTGTCTTCACTAAATTCTGACTTCATAACCTTAATAGCCACAAATCTGTTAAGCTTATGGCACTTGGCTTTATAGACATCAGACATTCCGCCTGTACCAATCTGCTCAATTATTTCATATCTGTCTGCTAAAAACATTCCTTTTCTTAACATAAATATTATTCCTTCCACTACAGCTCTACAATTATAACTGAAATATTATCTTTCCCACCATTCTCATTAGCTCTTGCAACCAGTTCTCTCGCTGCTTCTTGTATATCGGCATGTTTCTTCACAATGCTTAAAATATCATTATCCTCAAGCATATTAGTAAGACCATCCGAACACATAAGAATTTTACTATCTGCTTTAAGATCTATAGAGAACATTTCCGGTTCTACCTGTTCTTCTCCTCCTATTGCCCTTGTAATAACATTCTTCTTTGCATGTGTTCTTGCTTCACTCTTGCTTAACTGTCCAGCAAGCACCATCTCTTCTACTAAAGAATGGTCTCGTGTTATCTGGGTAATATTATCATCTATAACATACAACCTGCTATCACCTACATTAGCAACCCTTAACGCATTATCAAAAATGCTTGCAATAACCAGTGTTGTTCCCATTCCATAATATTCTTCTGATTCAGATGCCTTTTCTATCAGCAGAGTATTAACTTCTTTTACCGCCTGATTTATAACCGATATTGCATCGGTCTGATCTGACTCAGAAATAAGTCTTTTAACAGTCTCTACAGTAAACCGTGATGCTGTATCCCCAGCCTTGTGTCCTCCCATTCCGTCTGCAACAATAAAAAGATTAGGCAGACATCCAATACTGTCAACTGATGTATATACATAATCCTGATTAACGGCACGAGTTTTGCCAATATCAGTAACCGCCGTCGCTCTCATCGATATCCTCCATATACTTATTCCTTAACTGTCCACAGGCACCATCAATATCTCTGCCCATTTCCCTTCTAATTGTAACATTTATTCCATTCTTTTCAAGTTTATTTTTAAATGCGTACACTTCATCCTTACCAGTCTGCTTATAATCACGCTCCTTGATAGGATTAACAGGTATAAGATTAATATGGCAGTTCATGCCCTTAACAAGTTCAATCAACTGCTTTGCACATTCCATTGAATCATTGACACCTTTAACAAGACTGTATTCAAATGAGATTCTTCTGCCTGTACATTCTATGTAATACCTGCATACATCCATTATCTCTTCTATTGAATATTTGTTAGCTATAGGCATCATTGTTTTTCTTAGTTCATCATTAGGCGCATGAAGTGAAATTGCAAGAGTAATCTGCAGCTTAAGGTCAGCAAGTTCCTTTAACTTAGGTACTATTCCACATGATGATACAGTAATATTTCTCTGGCTTATATTAAGTCCTCTCTCATCATTGAGAAGTTCTATGAACTTAATAAGATTATCATAGTTATCCATTGGCTCTCCAGAACCCATAACTACAACATTGCTTACTCGCTCCCCTGTAATCTTCTGTATTCTGTATATCTGGTCAAGCATTTCAGATGGTCTTAAATCCCTGACTTTTCCATTAAGTGTAGATGCACAGAAACGGCAGCCCATACGGCAGCCTACCTGTGAAGATATACACACTGAATTACCATGATGATATTTCATGAGTACGCTTTCAACATAATTACCATCTGATAATCTGAACAGATATTTTTCTGTTCCGTCAAGCTTTGAATGCTGTACCCTGACAGGCTCAAGACATACATATTCTGATGTTTCCTTTAACTTCTGCCTTAATGCATTGGAAAGATTGGTACATTCATCAAAGCTGTCTGCCAGCTTTTCATGCATCCACTGATATAGCTGCCCAGCCCTGAACTTCTTCTCACCAAGTCCGGCCATATATGTTACAAGTTCGTCATAATTAAGTGACTTAATATCTGTCATGTCTATTTTCTCCTAAGTTTTGCGACAAAGAACCCATCTGTTCCGCCATTCTTTCCCGGCAGAATCTGTCTGTATTCTATCTTCTTAAAGCCATATTCTTTACATAACCAGTCAGCATTGGCTTCATTCTCTTCTGAATTAATTGTACAAGTACTGTACATCATTATACCGCCCTGCTTAACATATGCCTGTACAACAGAAAGTATGCTCTGCTGAAGCTCTTTTAATGAAACAAGCTTGTCCTCTGTTATATTATATCTGATATCAGGCTTTCTTCCCATAACGCCGAGTCCTGAGCATGGAAGGTCTGCTATAACAACATCTGCCTTCTCTCTCATAGATTCATCCATTACGAGTGCATCTTTTACCTGGACTTCTATATTATTAAGTCCTAGCCTTGATATATTTTCTTCAATAAGTCCTGCCTTATAATCTGATACGTCCCTTGAATATACTTTACCATCAGTGCCAACACTTATTGCAGCATTAACGCTCTTGCCTCCTGGTGCTGCGCACACATCAATTACTGTGTCACCAGCCTTGAATCCTGTCATATATCCTGCTGTCATGGAGCTTATATCCTGTATCTGGTACAGACCATCCCTAAAACTCTTAAGTCCGGCTATATAATCATAGTCCTTAATCTCTAAAGCATATGGTATACCTTCAACATCTGCTACAGATACGCTTTCCTGTGAAAGAATCTTCTTTATTTCTTCAACCGGAGCCTTTGCCGTATTACATCTTATATAAGTCTTTTTCTCCTGCTTAAAGCCTGCTAGAATTTCCTCGGTCCTATCAATTCCAAGCTGACTGTGCCACATTTTAACTATCCATAATGGCATTGAATATTTTACAGAAAGGTACTGTTCAATATCCTTATTCCTGTCAGGATATGTAATATTGTCTTTATTCCTTGCAATGTTTCTTAAGACTCCGTTCACAAAGCCCTTAAGTCCTGTGAATCCACGTTTTGTAGCCAGCTTTACAGCCTCATTGCACACTGCTGAATCCGGAATATTATCCATATATATTATCTGGTATACAGACATTTCACATATATTTCTTATTAGTGGTTTCATCTTTCTTACAGGAGTCTTTGAAAACTGGTCTATTATATAGTCAAGTTCAATCCTGTTCTCAATAGTTCCGAGAGACAACCTGCTTATAAATGCTCTCTTATTCTTATCAAGATACTGGTACTTTGTCAGTGCATTATTAATGAGAAGGTGTGAAAATTCACCCTTCTCATTGATTTCCATAAGTATATCCAGTACAACTGCCCTTAAATTCACCGAATCAGTCACGGCGTCTTCCTCCAAATAAATAAATCAGTCTTAAAAGCTGTAAAATTGCTGTGGCTGCTGCCGCAACATATGTCATGGCTGCTGCTGAAAGCACCTTTTTTGCCTGTCTGTTCTCATCTCCATACAGAAATCCTTCTGATTCAAGAAGCTGTAATGCTCTTGCCGAAGCATTAAACTCAACCGGTAATGTTACAAGCTGGAAAAGTACTGCCAGACTGAACATAAGAATACCAATATCTATAAGTATATTAGTTGAGCCAAATATAAGTCCAAGCACAATAAGTATCCATGATACCCGTGAACCGACACTGGCTAACGGAAACAACGCTGTCCTGAAGCTTAATGGGCCATATCCATAAGCATGCTGTATGGCATGTCCTGTTTCATGGGCAGCAACTCCGATAGCCGCAACAGATGTTGAATTATACACAGAATCTGACAGGTTAAGTGTCTTATTTCTTGGATTATAATTATCTGTCAGGCTTCCTGATACTCTCTGAATAGATACATCATATATTCCCTGGCTTCTTAAGAGCTGCTCTGCGACCATTGCGCCTGTCATTCCTTTTGAAGATGACACCTTGGAATACTTGTTAAATGTGCTTTTTACCTTTACCTGCGCTATCAGTGCAATAACACATGATATTATTATCAGAATGTACATTGGATCATAGTAATATCCATATCCATAATAACCATATAAAGCTACCATAATACCTCTTTTCTGAACCATTTAAGATTCTGCTTATTCTCCTAACATTACACCTGCTTCTAACTGGTTGCCTCTTAAGAACGAACCGCTGTCCATTCTCTTCTTACCTTCTAACTGAACCTCATTAACAACTAAATACCCCTGTCCACAGGCTATTGTAAATGTGTTCTTTCCTACCGTAACAACCTGTCCCGGCTTAACTTCTTCTGTTTGTACTTCACTGATATTATCTGCAACATCTGCATCCCATATCTTTAACATTTTACCGTCTATATAAGTAAACGCACTAGGCCATGGATTAAGTCCTCTTATAAGTCTTTCAAGTTCAGCTGCACTCTTATTGAAATCCATCTTACCAAATGACTTATGAAGCATTTTTACATAAGTGCTTTCTGAATCATCCTGCTTAACAGGAGTAATAGTTCCAGCTTCAAGTCCTTCAAGTGTCTTAACCAAAAGATGCGCACCGACATCACTTAATCTGTCAAAAAGACTTCCGCCCGTCTCTTTAGCATCAAGCTTCACCTTTTCAACCATCAGGATATCTCCTGTATCAAGACCTTCATCCATCTTCATTGTTGTAACACCTGAATACTCACATCCATCAATAACTGCCCACTGGATTGGCGATGCACCTCTGTACTTAGGAAGAAGTGATGCATGAACATTGATGCAGCCGAATCTTGGCATGTTAATAATACTTGCCGGCAGTAACTGTCCAAATGCAACAACAACAATTACATCTGCATTATATGTTCTTAATTCTTCTACAAATGCTTCATCTCTTGCTCTCTCCGGCTGCAAAACTGTGATTCCGTGTGCCACAGCTTCCTCCTTAACCGGTGAGAAAACAAGTGACTTACTTCTTCCCTTTGGCTTATCAGGCTGTGTAACAACTGCTGCCACATCATGTCCTGCTTCGATTATTGCTTTAAGTGTCCCTACAGCAAAATCGGGTGTACCCATAAATACTACTCGCATTCTGTTCCCCTTTTCATTAATTATTCTTCTTCAATGTCATCTGTAGAAAGAAGCTCTCCTTCTACCTTATCAACATACATTATACCATCAAGATGGTCAATCTCATGAAGAAGGCATCTTGCAAGAAGCTCCTCTCCTTCAACTATAATCTCTTCCATGTTCTCATTAAGAGCCTTAACCTTGGCATAATTAGGTCTTGTAACCTCACCTGTCTTTCCAGGTACACTTAGGCATCCTTCAAGCCCTGTCTGACTTCCGCTTGTCTCTAATACAACAGGATTGATAAGAACAATAGGATCATCTCCACAGTCAATAACAACAAGTCTCTTTCTGATTCCAACCTGAGGTGCTGCAAGACCTACACCGTTAGCCTCATACATTGTATCAAACATATCATCAATAAGCTCTTCAATTCTTGGTGTCATCTCTGTAATCTCTTTTGCCTTGGCTCTTAGTATATCATCTCCAAGTGTTCTAATATTTCTTATTGCCATATATTCCTCCTCGCAATCATCCATTAATATCGTATTGTACATTAATATTCTTAAAAGCCTGATTTCCAACAATATTAACATCAAGCTTTTCATGTATACTGTTAAGAACTTCCCTGTCTTTATGTTTTACATAGATTATCTTACTATACACATCTTTAATCTTATATATAGGTGCATCTGCCGGACCTATACACATAAGTCCTTTATACTTACAGTTGTTATCCACAAATGCTTTAACCCACGCTGCACTCTTTGTCAATAACATCTCATCTGGTGAAGATAACATAATCTTCATAAGATTATCCGCTGGCGGATATCCACACAGCTTTCTGTAAGCAATTTCCTGCTCATAGAAAGCATTATAATCCTGATTAGCCGCACTAACAATACTAAAATGCTCCGGCGTATAAGTCTGTATAACTACATTGCCGCTTTTTTCTGCTCTTCCTGCCCTTCCAGCCGCCTGTGTAAGAAGCTGGAAAGTTCTCTCAGAAGCCCTGTAATCACTGGAATAAAGTGACATGTCTGCCGCAAGCACTCCCATAAGCGTTACATTTGGAAAATCATGTCCTTTAACAATCATCTGAGTTCCAATAAGAATATCAGCATTACCATTGGCGAATTCCGACAGAATCTTTTCATGTCCATCCTTGCCTCTTGTAGTGTCCATATCCATTCTTAGCACTCTTGCCTGTGGAAATGTTTTCTTAACCTGTGCTTCAACACCTTCTGTTCCTGCCCTGAAGCCCGAAACATATCTTGAACCGCATGAAGGACATACAGTTATCTTAGGTGTTGTATATCCGCAGTAATGACACATCAGCCTTCCATCAGCATGCTCCGTAAGTGAAACATCACAGTGTGGGCATTTCATAACCTTTCCGCATGAACGGCATGATATAAAGCCAGCCACGCCTCTCTTATTAAGGAAAAGCATTATCTGCTCATGCTTTGCAAGTCTGTCACTCATCAGTTCTCTTAACCTGTTGCTGAATATCGTCCTGTTTCCAAGCCTTAATTCTTCTCTCAGGTCAACAATATCAACTGATGGAAGCTCTCCGCTTCCTGCGCGGCTGTCAAGTTTAATAAGCTCTATATGTCCATTCATTGCCGCATAGTAGCTTTCCATTGAAGGAGTCGCAGAACCAAGTATAACTGAAGCGCCTGCTTCCTTTGCAATATGGCATGCAACCTCTCTTGCATGGTATCTTGGAACAGTCTCTGACTTGTAAGCTCCTTCATGCTCTTCATCTATTACTATAAGGCCTATATTTGAAAATGGTGTGAACAACGCTGAACGCGGTCCAATCATTACACTTATATCGCCTCTCTGTGCCCGCAGAAACTGGTCATACCGCTCTCCCTTTGACATACGGGAATTCATAATAGATACCTTATCCCCGAATCTGTGGTAAAACCTCTGCACAGTCTGAAATGTAAGTGCAATCTCCGGTATAAGCACAATTGCCTGTCTTCCATGATTAAGGACATGCTCAATTGTCTCAAGATACACCTCAGTCTTTCCGCTTCCTGTAACACCATGAAGCAGATATGTCTTATAATCCCCCTTATCATAGTCAGCTATTATTGTATCCACAGCTTTTTTTTGCTGCTTGTTAAGCTCTATATGTTTTCTTTCTCCCGAAACATTTCTTACAGGATTCCTATACATATCTTCTGACCTGACTTTGACAATCCCCATATCTTCAAATGCTTTGACAGTCTGTGCCGTGATATTAAGCTTGGATTTAATAATGCTTTCATCTATTACAGGTTCCTTAATCAATGCCTCTAACAGTCTGTATCTTGCTTTTGCATTTTTCTTTGCAAATACATCAAGATACTTCTGCGCCTGTGCTGTGTCAATAATAAGATTGACCGAGCGTTTTTCCTTCTGTTTAACCTTATCTTTTACAGGAATAACCGTCTTAATTGCCTGATTCATGGTACAGCCATAATTGTGCTTCAGCCACGCCGCAAGCTTTAACATTCTGCTTACTGCAGTGACCTTTCCCTCGGTAATTCCTGTAATATATTTTATCTTTTCAACAGGATATGCTGCCTTGTCTCCCAAACCTACAACATACCCTGTTATCTGCCTGTTTCCTGCTCCAAAAGGAATATCAACTGACATTCCCAGTTCAATTACATCTGCCAATTCATCCGGAACTGCATACTGGAATGTCTTATCAAGCTGTTCATGTGAAATGTCTATTATTACGTCTGCGTACATTAATTACCCTTCAATTCTTCAAGCACCTCTTTGATAAGCACCCTCTCATCCATTGGATACTTCACACCCTTAATCTCCTGATAATCCTCATGACCTTTACCCGCAAGAACAATAATATCACCCGGTTCGCCATGTTCTATCGCATACTTAATAGCTTCTTTTCTGTCTGTAATATCAACATGCTTTCCGGTAGTCTTAGCAATTCCAGTCTTGATATCTTCTATAATTGCCTCCGGCTCTTCAAATCTTGGATTATCTGATGTGATAATAGTAAGGTCAGCAAGTTTTCCTGAAACCTCGCCCATCTCATATCTTCTTTCCTTGGAACGGTTACCACCACATCCAAACAGGCATACAAGTCTGTGAGGGTGATATTCCTTAAGAGTTGTAAGTATACTCTCTAAAGCCATTGCATTATGAGCATAATCTATCATTAATGTAAAATCATCCGAAACCTTTACAAGCTCAATTCTTCCCTTAACCTTAACATGCTTAAGAGTTTTCTTAAGTGCCTCTTCGTCAACATCGAAATGTCTTGTAATTGCGATTGCACATAATGAATTGTATACAGAAAACTTACCCGGAAGATTAAGTTCAACCTTCATATTAACAAGTCCTGTACAGTCATATGTAAGGCCAATTTTACCCGGTTCATGTAAAAGTTCAATATTTTCAGCCTTAATATCAGCATTATCTCCGATACCATAGCTTTCAACCTTACATATAGCTCCCCTAAGGATATCCTGGGTATGCTTATCATCAGCATTAACAATACCAACCTTGCACTGCTTGAATAACTTTGCCTTACAGTTAAGGTAATCCTCAAATGACTCATGCTCATTAGGTCCGATATGGTCGGGCTCAAGATTAGTAAACACTCCTATATCGAACATAATACCTGCTGTTCTGTCAAGCTTAAGTCCCTGCGAAGACACCTCCATGACAACTGCCTTACAGCCAGCGTCTACCATCTTTGCAAATGACTGGTGAATCTCTATTGATTCAGGTGTTGTATTATGTGCCGGAATCGCTTCATCCCCGATAATAGTCTCAATTGTTCCAATAAGTCCAGTCTTAATGCCACATGCCTCAAGCACATTTTTAACCATATAAGTGGTTGTTGTTTTTCCCTTAGTTCCTGTTATTCCTATTGTAAACAGCTTCTTATCAGGATTGCCATATATTGCTGCCGACATAAGTGCAAGCGCAAGCCTTGTGTTATCCGTGCTAACAACTGCTGCCTTGCAATCCTTAGCTTCGTACTCGCCATCAAGAACAACAATTACAGATGCCTTATCCTTAATCTGGTCAATATATTTATGTCCATCACTCACAGCACCCTTAATGCATACAAATGCATATCCATCCTGCATTTTTCTTGAATCAGATGTAATTCCTGTCACATCTGCATCAGTATTTCCACATACAACACTGTATCTGAAATCTGCAGTTTCATTTTCTGAACATATTTTTAATATCTCTGAAAGCTTCATACATTAGTCTCCTTATTTTATAGTATATATTACTTACATTACTGCTGCTTTAGAAGTGTTTCAAACTCTTCCATTGTCATCTCAACCTTTCTTGGCTTGGTTCCAAGCTCCGGTCCTACTACCTTCGCATCAGCAAGCTGGTCCATAATTCGTCCTGCCCTGTTAAAACCAATCTTAAAATGTCTCTGCAGACTTCCTATTGAGCCTTTTTCATTCTCAATAACAAATCTTCCTGCATCAGCAAAAAGTGAATCTCTCTCATCATCGCCTTTACTGCTGCCAGGCATGCTCTCCTGACTTACAGTAGCCTGTGCAATACTCTCATCATAAGATACTTCCTCTGCATTCTCCTTAAGGAAAGATACAACATTTTCAACCTCTTCATCAGATACGAATGCGCCCTGAACACGCAGCGGCTTTGGAAGATTAGATGGGAAGTAGAGCATATCTCCCTTTCCAAGCAGCTTCTCAGCACCATTCATATCAATGATAACTCTTGAATCAATTCCCGAAGATACTGCAAATGCTATCTTAGACGGAATATTTGCCTTGATAAGTCCTGTTACTACATTAACAGAAGGTCTCTGCGTTGCTATAACCATATGTATTCCGGCCGCTCTAGCAAGCTGAGCCAGACGGCATATTGCATCTTCGACCTCACCCGGTGCAACCATCATAAGGTCAGCAAGCTCATCTATGATAATAACAATCTGTGGAAGCTTCTCCATTGGAGGGTCTATGCCTTCCTTGTTCTTCTTGACAACAACATCATTATATCCCTTGATGTTACGAACCTGCATAGCAGCAAACTTCTTATATCTGTCTGTCATCTCATTAACAGCCCAGTTAAGCGCTCCTGCAGCCTTCTTAGGGTCAGTTACAACTGGTAATAACAGATGTGGTATTCCGTTGTACACACTTAACTCAACAACCTTAGGATCAACCATTATAAGTCTTACATCCTCCGGCTTTGCCTTATAAAGAATACTCATAATAATTGTGTTGATACATACCGATTTACCTGAACCTGTTGCTCCGGCTATAAGCATATGCGGCATCTTCGCAATATCCGCAATAATAGTCTTTCCTGCAATATCCTTACCAACTCCGAATGATATTGCTGACTGGCTTTCCTTGAATTCCCTAGACTCAACAAGTTCCCTGAAATATACACTTCCGGCTTCCTTATTAGGAACTTCAATACCTATAGCTGCCTTACCTGGAATTGGTGCTTCAATTCTTATATCAGCGGCTGCCAGATTAAGCTTGATATCATCTGATAAAGATACAATCTTGCTTACCTTAACCCCCTGTTCCGGCTGTAACTCATATCTTGTAACTGTAGGTCCACAGCTTATATCAGTTATTGTAACTTTAACTCCGAAAGTAAGCAGAGTCTCCTGTAATCTCTGCGCGGTCATTCTGTACTCAGCCTTTCCGCCGGATGCCGCCCCTGGATTTTTCTTTAATAAACTTATCGGCGGGAACTTGTATACCTTCTTAGGTTTCTTTTCAGGCACAGAACTTTCTGTTATTACATTATCCTGTACATCAGCTTCTGGCTCTTCCTGAATATCTCCAGCATAATCTGCTGCTTCATCTTCCTGCATATCGTATACATCTTCATCCGCATCTGGTTCTGAATACGAATAATTATCCATCATACTGTCAGAAGCATCTGCCTCTTGATACTGTAGTTCTTCTGAATAATAATCATCCTGAATCTCCTGAACAGACTGTGCAGGCATAACACTGTCAGCAGATTTATCATCCGAATACAAATTCTCAAACAAATCATCACTGTCATCAACAATTACCTGTGCTTTATCAACAGGTTTCATTCTGTTATCAGGCTCATATATATCGGCTGAATATTCATCTTTTCTTTCACGGTCAACTTCAATTTCATGTATATCTATCTCTGGCTCCGGCTGGACATCACCTGTTATAAGTGTATCAGAAGTCACGCCTCTTACAACATTATTCATTCTGGCATTGGCAAGATATTCTTCCCTTGCCTTCTTTTCAGCAAGCTGTTTCTCTTTCTTTTCAATTTTTCTTAATCTTGCCTTAGCTCTCTCTTCTTCTCTTAATCTATGATACTCTTCATCTGACATGTCATTTTCATGTCTGCTTGCAGAATGCTGTCTGTATGCCGAATAATCTTCTTTTGCCTCCTGCATCATTCTCTGGCTGTTATTCCTTACATTCTTAAGCCCTGACACAAAAGATTTTTCTGTGATAATAACAATGCATATAATTGCAAGTATCATTAATATTACAAATGTTCCAATAGCCCCTATCGGACTCAGTACTTTACATAATATGCCGCCTGAAAATCCTCCTCCTGCCTTATAATCAGCACAATATGTAAATACTTCTCCCACATTACTCTCCATAACCGCAGGCTTATTATATACACACTGGATCATTCCGCATAACACAATAAGAAGTCCGTACACCGCTACGGTCTTAATTCTTGCAACCCTTATTAAATCCCTGTTTACCATTAAGAAAATAACACTTGCTGCAAGTACAAATGGAAAAATGTATTCCATCACGCCAAAAACACCAAACATAAACCATTTTATTCCTCTGCCCAATGTCCCTGCAAGATTAAAATTCGTAAGTATAAGTATTATCGCACATGCTATTGAAAAAAGTATTATACAATCATTCCTTAACTGATTATCCTGAATCTGCTTATTCTTTTCTGGCTGCTTAGACTTAGCCGGCTGCTTTTTCCTGCCTGAAGTATTTGTTTTCTTTCTCTGAGTGGTAGTCTTTTTACCATTCCTGCTGGCTGTATTTGCCATAAAGTTCACTCCTTAATATCGCATTTTCACATTTTTTAATTATAACATTTATCCAGTTTCATGGCAAATCACATTCTTTATATAAAAAAAGAGCTGCCACCACCATGGCAACCCCTTTCATATATGCTATTACTCATCAAATATGCTTACAATCTCGCCTTCCATAATCTTGTTCATATTCTTTACAGCACAGAAATTACCGCACATAGAACATGTATCCTCTTTCTCCGGCTTAGAAGAAGCTCTGTAAGCTCTTGCCTTCTCAGGGTCAATCGCAACGTCAAACATTGCTTCCCAGTCAAGAACCTTTCTTGCCTTGTCCATCTTATAATCCCAGTCCATTGCACCCGGTACGCCCTTTGCAATATCAGCCGCATGTGCTGCAATCTTAGAAGCAATAATTCCTTCCTTAACATCATTAAGATCTGGTAATCTTAAATGTTCTGCAGGTGTTACATAGCACAGGAATGAAGCTCCGTAAGTAGCTGCGATAGCTCCACCAATTGCTGCTGTAATGTGATCATATCCTGGAGCTATATCAGTAACAAGAGGTCCTAATACATAGAAAGGTGCTCCCTTGCATATTGTCTGCTGAATCTCCATATTAGCCTTAATCTGGTTAAGAGGCATATGTCCTGGTCCTTCAACCATAACCTGGACATCCTTCTCCCATGCTCTTCTTGTAAGCTCGCCAAGTGTAACAAGTTCTTCAATCTGTGAGATATCTGATGCATCCATAATACATCCCGGTCTGCACGCATCTCCAAGACTCATTGTAACATCATATTCTCGGCATATCTCAAGCACTCTGTCATAATATTCAAAGAACGGATTCTCATTTCCTGTCATCTCCATCCATGCATATATGATAGAACCGCCTCTTGATACAATATTCATAAGTCTCTTATCTGCTCTGAACTTCTTAGCTGTAGCCTTGTTGATACCACAGTGTATAGTCATGAAATCAACGCCGTCTTTAGCATGCATTTCTACAACATCAAGCCACTCCTGTGCAGTGATATCCTTGAGTGCCTTATGATAATATACAACTGCATCATATATAGGAACTGTTCCTATTGTTGCAGGACATTCTGCTGTCAGCTTTCTTCTGAATTTCTGTGTATCACCGAAAGAAGAAAGATCCATGATAGCTTCTGCTCCCATCTTTACAGCATTATTAACCTTGTCAAGCTCCATATCAAGATCCACGCAGTCTCTTGAAGTTCCAAGATTAACATTAATCTTAGTTCTTAACTTATTTCCAATACCATTAGGATCAAGACATTTATGATTCTTATTGGCAGGAATGATAACCTGTCCCTTAGCTATAAGCTGTCTTAAACTCTCGACATCTATATTTTCTTTCTTTGCAACAATTTCCATTTCTTTAGTAACAATGCCTTTTCTTGCAGCATCCATCTGTGTTGCGTATTCCATATATATTCCTCCATTCTGGGTAATTAACAGGAAAAATCATAAGCCTTGTGGAAATTCGATATTGAAACAATCAAATGAAGAGCTAAAAAGCCCTTTTAAGAATCCCTACGGTGGCATTATCCACATCAGGTTATGGGTCGGAACTTAATCCCTCTCAGCAGCCACTGCTTACACAGCCCTTATGCTCCCCTGCAAATATAATATGTGATAAGTATAACAAATGTGTTGTATTTGTCAATCATTCTTATTCTCATCTTGACTCTGCTCGCAGCTCATACGCACAGACAGCCGCACATAAGTGCGGCTGTCCATTGCTGTTTATTAATCTTCATCATCAGAAGCTGCTTCTGCAAAGCCCTGACGCTTTCTTGCCATCTCATCGCTTGCAAGATACTCATCGTATGTTGTTATCTTATCAATAAGCTGACCGCTTGGAACGATTTCCATAATACGGTTAGCAGTTGTCTGGATGAACTGGTGATCGTGTGATGTAAATAATGTTACACCAGGGAACTTAATAAGTCCATTGTTAAGAGCTGTGATTGACTCCATATCAAGGTGGTTAGTAGGATCATCAAATACTAATACATTAGCTCCACATATCATCATCTTGGATATAAGACATCTTACCTTCTCTCCTCCTGATAACACCTTAACCTTCTTAACACCGTCATCTCCGGCAAAAAGCATTCTTCCAAGGAATCCTCTTACATAAGTAGGATCCGGGTCTGGTGAATACTGTGTAAGCCATTCAACGATAGTATCTTCTCTGTTAAACTCTGCAGCACTGTCCTTAGGGAAATAAGCCTGTGAAGTTGTAACACCCCATTTGTAGCTTCCCTCATCAGGCTCCATGTTGCCTGTAATAATATTGAAAAGAGTAGTTGTTGCAAGCTCATTAGAACCAACAAATGCTATCTTATCATCATGGTTTACGATAAATGATACATTATCAAGTACCTTAACACCATCAATAGTCTTAGAAATTCCTTCTACTGTAAGTACTTCATTACCAATCTCTCTTGCTGGTCTGAAATCAATATATGGATACTTTCTGCTTGATGGCTTAATCTCGTCTAATTCAATCTTCTCAAGAGCTCTCTTTCTTGAAGTAGCCTGCTTAGACTTAGAAGCATTGGCAGAGAATCTCTGGATAAAGTCCTGTAATTCCTTAATCTTTTCTTCCTTCTTCTTATTAGCTTCCTTCATCTGCTTGATAATAAGCTGGCTTGACTCATACCAGAAATCATAATTACCTGCATAGAGCTGAATCTTCGCATAATCAATATCTGCAATCTGTGTACATACTTTATTAAGGAAATATCTGTCATGCGATACAACAATAACAGTATTCTCAAAATTAATAAGGAATTCTTCTAACCATGCAATCGCATCAAGATCAAGGTGGTTAGTAGGCTCATCTAAAAGCAGAATATCAGGATTACCAAATAAAGCCTTTGCAAGAAGAACTTTCACCTTCTCACTACCGTTAAGCTCAGCCATTGTCTTATAATGAAGATCTGTTCCGATTCCAAGTCCGTTAAGAAGCTGTGCAGCATCTGACTCAGCCTCCCAGCCATTCATATCTGCAAACTCAGCCTCAAGCTCACTTGCCTTGTTACCATCTTCCTCTGTAAAATCTTCCTTGGCATATATAGCTTCTTTCTCTTTCATAATCTGGTAAAGTCTGTCATTACCCATGATTACTGTATCAAGAACATTATATTCATCATACTTGAAGTGATCCTGCTCTAAGAAAGATAATCTCTGACCTGGTGTGATTGAAACATCACCCTTGCTAGGTTCTATCTGTCCTGTAAGAATTTTTAAAAATGTTGACTTTCCGGCACCATTCGCACCAATAAGTCCATAACAGTTACCCTCTGTGAACTTAATGTTAACATCTTCAAAAAGAGCCTTCTTACCGATTCTAAGTGTTACATTGTTAGCACTAATCATTAATAATCTCCTCCAAAAAATACGCATAACAGATAATAATCTATTATAAAAATAATCATACAAAGTTGATTATAGAGATTCTGGAACATAAATGCAAGCAAATATTAATAAAAAGCTATCCTGCTGACATCTGCATCATTAATCCATTCATATCTTGATGGCAGATTAACATCATTTCCTATCATGGCCATTACTTCTATGACTCCCTGCTCTTTAAGACTTCTTATCACATCCATATAATATAAAGACAACATGTCAGTTATAAATTCCTTCGACATAACAATAAGAACTTTCTTACATTTTCCTATGTATTCCTCGTCCTCCTCTCTTGAAAATCCCTGCATATACTTCTTATTAATACTCCAGAAATCTTCGAGCGAATTACCCATCGCCAGAAAATATCTTTCAAAGCATACACACATTTCATCTTTTTTGTTAAACATATTAAATACCAGCATTTTCCCCCAATCGTGATTATTATTCCGACTTCATAAGTATATCAGCTTTTTCCCGCTTTGTGTTAAACATGTCGTAATCGGTCGTTTTTTCGTCGTAATCCGTCGTTTTTATGTCGTGAACGGTAAAATCAGGCGCAAAAAGGCACGGACAAAAATGCCCGTGCCTCCATATAATATTCAAAATATTACGCTGTAATTGTAGTTCCAGTCTTTCCTGCAAGACCATCCTTAGCCTTCTCAAGATTAGCAATAACAGCCTTTCTTTCCTTATCTGCTGTTACGAATCTGATAGATGCGTCAACCTTAGGGAAAGTTGTAACTGCCGGGAAGTGACCATCCTTAATATACTGGTGAAGATCTGTTGCCGAAACTGTATCAAATACTTTCTCCTCTGGTGTTCCCTTTCCTATAGTAAGCTTATCATATGCTGTAAGGAAAAGTAATGTTCCTGCTCCGACAAGTTCTGCTAACTTGGCAGCTGTATAATCCTTTTCAATAATAGCACTTGCACCCTTAAGATGTGAACCTTGCTGTAATACAGGAATTCCACCACCGCCCGCTGCAATAACAACCTGATCTGCATCAAGTAATGCCTTGACAGCATCAATCTCATATATATCAATAGGCATAGGTGAAGCAATTATTCTTCTGAACTTACCTGGTTCTTCTTCAACTACATAATTGCCCTTCTCTTCTTCTGCTTCAGCTTCTTCCTTAGACATGAATCTGCCAATAACCTTAGATGGCTCGCTGAAAGCAATATCGAAAGGATCAACTCTTACCTGTGTAATAATAGTTGAAACAGTCTTATATATACCTCTGTTAATAAGTTCTTCTCTTATAGCATTCTGAAGGTCGTATCCGATATAACCTTCACTCATGGCTCCACATACAGACATAGGAGCAACTGTTCTTTCATCAGGCTCAAGTCTTGCAAATTCAGTCATAGCTGTCTGAATCATACCAACCTGTGGTCCGTTACTGTGTGTGATAACAACCTGATATTTAGCTTCTACAAGGTCAGCTATTGCCACTGCTGCTTTCTTAACATTATGCTGCTGCTCTGGAAATGTTTCTCCAAATGCATTTCTTCCTAAGGCAACTACAATTCTCTTATTATCCATAACATAAACCTCTCATACACGATTATTATTGATGTAAATATTATATTCCATGAACCGTCAAAAAGCAAACCTTTTCACAGATAAAGCTCATACAGATAAATGTCATACATACAGATAAAGGCTGCACATTAATAACTTAATGTACAGCCCTCACATTCAATATGTATATAACTATTATGGCATAATAGAATTAGCACCATCAACAATTACACTTTGTCCTGAGAAATAGCATGAATCCGGACCTGCTAAAAATGCGATAACAGGAGCGATATCTGCTTCAGGATCTCCAAAACGCTTCATTGGATTAAGATTAACCTGCTTAGCGTACTCTTCTGGGAACTTCTCAGCCCATGCCTTAGCTGCTGGTGATTCAGCACCTGGAAGAACGATATTAACACAGATGCCATACTGTCCCCATTCCTTGGCTGCAATCTTAGTCATACCTCTTAATGCTTCCTTGTTAGAACCATAAGCTAACTGTCCTGCAATACCAAACATACCTGTTGCAGAAGCAAAGTTAATAATTCTTCCTTCATGCTGTTCCTTCATATAAGGGAATGCAGCCTGCATATAGTTAAGAGATCCGATTACACCACTCTGCCATGCCTTAAGCATATTATCATAAGTAGTTTCTTCAACAGGAGCAGATGGAACAATAGCCTGTGCATTATTAACTACAACATCAACTGTTCCGTATTTTTCAGCAGCGGCCTTAACAACCTCTTCAACTCTTGCTCTGTCTGCTGAATCACATGTCATGGCGAAGCCTTCTCCACCTGATTCCTTAATCTCTGCAATTGTCTGCTCAATTGGTTCTGCTCTACGTCCTGTTGCAATAACCTTAACCCCTCTTTTTGCAAGACAAAGAGCAATTCCTTTACCGATTCCCTGACCCGCACCAGTTACAATAGCAACTTTTTCATTTAACTGTTTCATTAAAGTACCTCCATAATTTTTATATTCAAATTATATCAATCTTTTATAAGAAAGTAAATGAATAAGTCACATCTAATCCCTGTAATATAACCGCACTAAAC
>ERZ1034687.586-NODE-586-length-22691-cov-26.131914_pt1 | contig 22691 bp, 12 predicted proteins | sample MGYA00520704_ERZ1034687 | MGnify/ENA primary metagenome ERZ1034687 (study PRJEB33766, sample SAMN09781762) | gut metagenome | biome: gut microbiome | host: Homo sapiens | place: Madagascar | study: EMG produced TPA metagenomics assembly of the PRJNA485056 data... | reverse complement strand
CTATTGGTTCTTATAGAATAAAAGGGGATGATTGGCAATCACATCCTTTAAGGGAGTAGTTTCAACCGTACCCCTCTGAAATATCATTGGATAACTCTTGTTTGTCACATTTTGAGTTCGGTTGAAACATTCCTATCCAAACACTATTTGGTAGTTTTTAATGTAAGCGAAAGTTAAATACGTTAAATCTTAGCCATTTCGTATCTATATTGAATCCATACAATTACTTTTCTACCGTTTAGAACGTATAGTACTGATAATCAACTAATAATAGATACGGGGTATGTTCCAGTGTAACGGAAGTAACAGTTGGTAAGGAATTAAAAACTATAGGTGCCAGTGCTTTTCTTAATTGCAAGTCTTTTACCGCCTTGCTTTTGCCTGATGAATTTACAACGATGGGGGAAAGTGCATTTGAAGATTGTATTAAACTAACGGTTGCAAAATTAGGAAAGTCTTTGACCGCTGTGCCTGCTCGCGCTTTCAAAAATTGTATTGCTCTTTCTGAGATGAGAGTGCCTGCTACAGCCAAGTCTATAGGTGATGAGGCTTTTTATAACGATTATACCCTTGCTGTGGTTTCTATGAAGGAAGGCTTGGAGACCATCGGTGAGAGAGTTTTTTATAATAATAGAGGCATCCTTGAGTTTTCTATTCCTGGTACAGTAACCTCTATTGGACAGAATAGTTTCTATGGCTGTACTAATACGAGTGTTATGTCTTTTGAAGATGGTGAAGGTGTACTGACGATTGATACGAAGAATACACGATGTGCAAAGATTGATGCTTTAACCAATATTGGTAGTTATCAAGACCGAAAAAATGATTACTTCTATGATTGTCCTATAGAATTGCTGTATCTTGGTAGAGATCTGAAGTATAATTATTCTGATGATTCATATATTTATGACTTAGTTGATGGTAAATGGAAAGAAGTGTATCGTGCTTCTGCTCCTTTTGTTAATAGCACTACTCTTGAAGAAGTGCAAATTGGTCCTAAGGTCACTTTTGTTTATAATCATCTTTGTGATAATTGTGACAAGTTGACTTCTATGTCATTTCCCGTTGGTATTCAAACAATTGGTGGATATGCTTTCAAGGGATGTGACAAATTGGCATCTATAACTTTCGAGGAGAGTTCTGATCATTCCCTTTCTATTGAAACTGCAGCTTTTAAAAGTTGTGTGGCTTTAGAAGATATCACTTATCCAGGACAACTTTCGGTTTTGGGTAGTAGTGCATACCAAGGTTGTGAGAATTTGAAAAGTGTAATATTCAATAAAAACGAGCAGTATCAGCCTGCTTTATCAATAGGTGACTATACATTTGCCAAATGTCCTCTGATTACAGAATTGTCTTTCCCTGGCAGATTGACATCCATAGGTAGCTTTACTTTTGCATCTTGTATCAGTCTTTCGAATGTTTCATTTGAAGATTCTAACACAGCCGTAAAGTTAGGTTATGGTGCATCTTCATTAGAAAATAGTTTGAAATATGACGAAAAACTTCCTTTGTTTGGAAACAGCAATTTGACTTCTCTTTATATTGGAAGAAACATTGATTATGAAACGGTAGAAGCAAAAGGGTATTCACCATTTTATAAACAACAATTCTTGACTGATATCAGGTTTTCACAAGCAGGGACTGTGACATATTGTAAGGATTACTTGCTTTATAAGGTGAATAATTGCGAATCGCTTATTTTGCCAGAAAGCTTGACTTCTATTGGCAACTGGACTTTCCGTGGAATGAGCAAGTTGGGAAGAATAGTTATTCCTAATGCTGTTACTACGATTGGAGAATATACTTTTGCTGATGATTCTGCGCTTGAAAGTGCTAAGTTGTCAACTTCGTGTGCTTGGTTGCAACAAGGCTTGTTTTCTGAATGCGGAAAATTACAAGCTATAACGATTCCAACAGTAGTAACCAAGATGGACACACAGATGTTTACTAATTGTAAATCATTGATCACAGCAACTTTTGAGGATGGAACTGATTTGATAGAAATGGGCTATGGGGCTTCTAATAAAGAATATGGACTTTTCCGTGATTGTCCAATCGAGAGCCTTTACTTAGGTCGTTGGTTGTCTTATAGTACCAAGGATAATTCGGGAAATGATGCTCCAAACAGGGCTCCTTTCTGTCATATTCCAACTCTTAATAACTTGACAATAGGTAAGAATGTTGGGGTTATAGATAAGTTTATGTTCTCTTATTGCACAGGATTGGAAGACGTATTCCTTCCTGATAACATTACTTCTGTTGGTATGTGGGGATTCCGTGGTTGTACTTCTCTGAAGTCAGTAAGACTCAGTCAAAATTTGAGTCAGATTGCAGACTATGGCTTCTCAGAGTGTTCTTCTTTGGATAACGTTGTGTTCCCTGCAAGTATGACAAGTGTTGCAGATAATAGCTTCTCGAACTGTACTTCTTTGAGGAAACTTGACTTAGGAAGTTCTTTGAAAATTATTGGACCTTCAGCATTCCAAAATTGTACAGCTTTGGAGGGTATTGATATGCCAAAGACTCTGGAAGGATTGGGTGTTGAGTCTTTTGCAGGTTGCACTTCTCTTCCTTATGTAGAAGTGAAGGGTGAAGTTCCATCTGTAGGTAAGCAAGCCTTTCAGGGATGTACTGGCTTGACATGGATTTCGCTCAGTGAGAATATTTCGTCATTGGGTGAAAATTCATTCGAGGGGTGTACCAATATTAAGTATGTAAAATCATATGCGACATCACCAGTTCCAACAGGATTGGTTAATTTCCCTGAGGAGGTCGTTGCTAATGGAACTTTGTTTGTTCCAGCAAATGTTATTAATAATTACAAGAGATCTGCTACGTGGAGGAAATGGGGTAGTATCAAGGCAATGACAGAAGATGTTTTCTTGTCTTCTCTTACCCTGAACCAATCTGACGCTCATTTGAAGGCCAGTGAAACTCTTGCTCTTGCAGTAACTGTAGGTCCTGATGAAGCTACTAATAAGAAGGTAGATTGGAAGTCGGATGATGAGACTGTGGCATCGGTATCTGCTGATGGTGTAGTAACAGCTCATAAAGTTGGTCAAACTTCTATTCATGCTATAGCAAATGATGGCGGTGGTGCCAAGGCAACTTGTGCTATAACTGTTGCCCCTACAATGGTTTCCTCAATCACTTTGAGCCAAGAAAACTTGAAAATCAGAAAGAATCATACGGCGCAACTCTCTGCTATTGTTTCTCCAACTGATGCTACCAATGCAAGTTTTATCTGGTCATCTACCAATGAGGACGTGGCTAAGGTGTCCGAGGATGGAGTGATTTCTGCAATAGCTCCTGGTGATGTAATCATCAAGGCTATTTCACAGGATGGAAGTCAGGTGGAGGCATCTTGCCAGGTGAAAGTCTTGCCTGTATTGAAAGGTGACTCTAATGATGATGATGAGATCAATATCGTGGATGCTGTTAATACCGTCAATTATATATTTAATAAGGTGACAGGAACATTCGCTTTTGAGGCTGCCGACGTGAATAGTGATGACCATATTTCAATTTCCGATGTAACGGGTACAACTGACTTGATTATGCAACAGGTTTTGCAGGTGAAAGAGCAGGTTGCAATGGCTAAGGGCTATGGTGTTTCTGCAATGGATGATGCTTCTTCTTCAGACCGTTCTTTGGATTGCTTAGTATTGTCTCAACAAGACAAGTTTAATATTGATATAGCATTAGACAATAATAGTAACTTTGTTGCTTTGCAGGCTGACATTACTTTGCCAGTAAATGTAAATGATGTGGAAGTGAAGTTGAGTGGAGTGATGGCTACAACCCATCAGTTGAGTTACTCTAAGTTGAATGCTCATACTTTGCGTGTTGTCGTTTATTCACTTAGCAATAGTACTTTCATGGATGGACAGCCTATCTTCTGTTTGTCTTCAAAGAAGAATTTGGATGCAAAGAGTATAGGTGTAACCAATGCTATCGGCTCTGATGTTGAGGCTAAGGGCTATCGTTTGACCTCTCGTAATAATGAAGTAACTTCTATTGATGGTATTGGCGTGGACGGAACTTCTGTCAAGGTTGTTGCAGACGGTCTGATGTTTACAGGCTTGAAGGGTACACCTATTTATATATATACCACTTCTGGTATCCTTGTGAAGACATTCAGTCTTGCTTCTGAGACATCTAAGATAGCTTTGCAAGCTGGTGTTTATCTTGTGAAGATGAACGGACAGTTAGTCAAGATTACTGTAAAATAATGGTTAAGGTATGATAAGACTAAATAAAACAATGGTACTTTTGTTCTTGATGCTGTTGGCTTTGCCGCTTGCATCAAGAGCAAAGGATACCTTTTATATAGAGCCAGTGAACGTAGTCCCTGGTGAGTCGAAGACGATTACCCTAAATTTGGATAATAGTCAGGTATTTCGTGGCTTTCAGACTGATATCGAACTGCCTGAAGGTTTAAAAATTGCCTCGAAGTCGAATGGCAATTTTGATATCTCTCTTACAGATAGGGGATCATCTTCTTTCTCTGTGAGTTCTAACTTAATGTCGGATGGCTCTGTTAGAATTTTGGGCTATTCTACTCAAGGTGAGTCGATAAAAGGAAATCAGGGTGCTTTAGTACGTATTTCTGTGCGAGCTTCCAGTGATTTTTCGGGTGGCTATATTAAACTGAAGAATTCTATTTTCTCAGATGTAAATAATCGAGATGTGAAATTGGATAATTCACAACTCTTTGTGGGAACGAAAGAACAGAATGATGTATCTGTCAAGGGTGGTGAGATTTCGCCAGAAGTTAGTAAAGCTTTCTCCTTTGAATTGTCCAACGAGAGTGAGATGACTGCTTTTCAGATGGATGTAGTTTTGCCGAATGGCTTGTCTCTGGATTTAAACAAAACAAGGTTGACTGGCCGATGTGGTAATCATCAATTGCAGACAAAGCAATTGGGCAATGGTAAAGTTCGCATTATTTGTATGTCTTCGGACAACACATCAATTTCAGGGAAGATAGGTTCTGTCATTGATCTGTGGATTAAGGCTGAGAAAGGCATAACGGGCAATCAGATTGTTAAATTAGAAAATATCATTTTCTCTGATGTCAAGGCTCGTACCTATCGGATGGATCCTTTCTCCTTTGTTGTTGATGTGAAGTATGTTCCTGTAACTTCAGTTTCTATTAGTGAAAGTAACATGCAGTTGGAGGTTAGCGATTCTCGACAGTTGACGGCTTCTTTGTTGCCAGAAAACTGCACAGATAAAACTATACTTTGGAAATCTGATAATGAGAAAGTGGCAACTGTCAGTGATAACGGTATGATTATCGCAAGGTCTGCTGGACAGTGTAGTATTATTGCTTCCACTGCTGATAATTTGATTCAAGCGAACTGTGTAGTTACTGTAGTGAAAATACCATTGACTGCTCATGTTGCTAATACTACTAAGGTTTATGGTGATGCTAATCCTGAGTTTAATATTACTTACTCTGGTTTTAGAGATGGGGATTCTGAGGTTGGCTTTTCTGTTCCTGCATCCATTTCTACTATTGTAGATAATAGTAGTAAAGTTGGAAAGTATGATATTGTAGCTTCTGGTGCAGTTTCTGATAAATATGAAATCTCGTATATTTCTGGTACTCTTACCATTACTAAGGCTCCATTGACCATCTCTGCTGGCAATTATACCAAGAAGCAGGGTGATGCCATGCCTGCGTTCAAGGCAAGTTATGTTGGCTTTAAGAATGGCGAGGATGAATCAGTTCTGACCAAGCAACCAGTCTTCTCTTGTGAGGCAAATGAAGCGAGTGCTCCAGCAGAGTATGCCGTTACAATCAGCGGTGCTGAGGCAGAAAACTATGAAATCAGTTATGAGCAAGGTCACCTGACAGTAGTTGAGGCAGATGCCGTAGTTGTTCGTGCCAAGAGTTACAACCGTCAATATGGTGATGAGAATCCTGTGTTCGAGTTTGAGACCGAGGGTGCAGCCTTGGATGGTACTCCAGAGATTGTCTGCTCTGCAGTTGCAAATTCTCCTGTAGGATCTTATACTATTGAGGTAAAACAGGGCAGCATCAAGAACTACAATGTCCACTTTGAGTCAGGTAGTCTTGTGATTACTAAGGCTCCATTGTCTATCTCCGCTGGTAATTATACCAAGAAGCAGGGTGATGCAATGCCTGTGTTTAAGGCAAGTTATGCTGGCTTTAAGAATGGTGAGAATGAATCAGTCCTGACCAAGCAACCTGTATTCTCCTGTGATGCTAATGAAGCGAGTGCTCCTGCAGAATATGCCGTTACAATTAGCGGTGCCGATGCAGAGAATTATGAAATCAGCTACGAACAGGGTCACCTGACAGTAGTAGAGGCAGATGCCGTAGTTGTTCGTGCCAAGAGTTATAGCCGTCAATATGGTGATGAGAATCCTGTGTTCGAGTTTGAGACCGATGGTGCTGCATTGGATGGTACTCCAGAGATTGTCTGCTCTGCAGTTGCAAATTCTCCTGTAGGATCTTATACTATTGAGGTAAAACAGGGCAGCATCAAGAACTACAATGTCCACTTTGAGTCAGGTAGTCTTGTGATTACTAAGGCTCCATTGTCTATCTCCGCTGGTAATTATACCAAAAAGCAGGGTAATGCAATGCCTGTGTTTAAGGCAAGTTATGCTGGCTTCAAGAATGGCGAGGATGAATCAGTTCTGACCAAACAACCAGTCTTCTCTTGTGAGGCAAATGAAGCAAGTGCTCCAGCAGAGTATGCTGTTACTATTAGCGGTGCCGATGCAGAGAACTATGAAATCAGCTACGAGCAGGGACGTTTGACTGTTGTCGAGGCAGATGCCGTAGTTGTTCGTGCCAAGAGTTACAGCCGTCAGTATGGTGACGAGAATCCTGTGTTCGAGTTTGAGACCGAGGGTGCAGCGTTGGATGGTACTCCGGAGATAGTCTGCTCCGCAGTTGCAAATTCTCCTGTAGGATCTTATACTATCGAAGTGAAACAGGGTAGTATCAAGAACTACAATGTCCACTTCGAGTCAGGTAGTCTTGTAATTACTAAGGCTCCTTTGTCTATCTCTGCTGGTAATTATACCAAGAAGCAGGGTGATGTAATGCCTGTGTTTAAGGCAAGTTATGCTGGCTTCAAGAATGGCGAGGATGAATCAGTTCTGACCAAGCAACCAGTCTTCTCTTGTGAGGCTAATGAGGCAAGTGCTCCAGCAGAATATTCTGTTACAATCAGCGGTGCCGATGCTGAGAATTACGAAATCAGTTATGAGCAAGGTGTGTTGACTGTGACAGGTATGCCGAAGCCAATAATCTCAACTGACGAAGCAACGTTGCGCATAACAACAGAGACAGATAATGCTGTCATATACTATACTTTGGATGGAACTGAACCTAATGAGAACGCAAGAAAATATACAGAACCTATCAATCTGTATGCATCTTGTGAAATCAAGGCGATAGCTGTCAAAGGTGATGCAAAGTCTGAAGTGACCTCTGCGGAATATCATGATGCAGAATATCCTAACATCGTGAAAGTTGGTGATATTATTACAGCCAATATCATCAACAATGGTGAGGAGAATTTGCCTATGATATTTAAGGTTACGAGTGTGTATCCTTTCAATGTTGAGATGGAGAATAAAGAAGATTATGTTGAAGGATGGAATAATGAACGTGATGTTTCTGGCACATTAGAAATTCCTGTTGTTGTAAAATCTAATGGAATCAGCTATTGTGTAAAAAAGTTAGGTGATAATTCTTTGGCAAGGTGTGTTAATGTAAGTTCTTTAAAGCTAAATGAAGGATTAGAGAGTATTGGACATCAAGCTATACGTTGGTGTAGAAATATCAAGGAGTTGATTGTACCAAATTCCGTTAAAGAGGTTTGGGGGGCATTCTTAACAGAAGATCATGGATTGGTATCTGTAGTCCTAGGGTCTGGTCTTGAAACTATTCATACTGATGCTTTTTGGGGCGTGTCTATGAATCTAAAGTCTTTTATAAGTTTGAGTACTAATCCTGCGAAATGTGTGGAGCCTGATAGAACATTCACGTCTCTTCCAGAAGACGTAACCCTCTACGTCCCTCTTGGTTCAAAGTCTGCCTACGAGACAGCTCCAGGCTGGGATTACTTTGCAGGTCATATCGTAGAAATGGATATGTCTCCTGCTACAGTCAAGGTGAAGGATTGTTCTCGTGAGTATGGGGATGATAATCCTACGTTTGAAATAGAGACAGATGGTGCTGCTCTTATTGGTGAACCAGAGATAATCTGCTCTGCTGATAAAAAATCAGAAGTAGGAACTTATGAGATAGAGATAAACAAGGGAACGATTAAAAACTATCTTGTAACATTTGTTCCAGGTACTTTGATGGTGACAAAAGCACCATTAGTTGTAACTGCTGAAAATTATACCATTACGCAAGGAGATAAACTTCCTGAGTTTACGGCAAATTACAGTGGGTTCAAGAATGGTGAGGATGAATCAGTCCTGACCAAGCAACCTGTCTTCTCTTGCGAAGCAAATGAAGCAAGTGCTCCAGGTAAATATCCTATTACCGTATATGATGTAGAAGCTGATAATTATGAAGTGAAGAGCTATATAGCTGGTACACTCACAGTTCTAAAGAGGGAGTTAAAGAAGCAAACAATCACTTGGTACCAAGAGATAAAAGCTAAGGTCGGCTCTACTATAGAAATGAATGCAACCGCATCTTCTGGTCTTCCTGTAAGATATTTGTACGCTCTGGCACCAGGAGTGGAAAGTGCTTATCAAGTTCCTCAAATAGAAGGCAATAAGATAACATTCCCTCAAAATGGTATGTATCTCTTGGTTGCTATTCAAGACGGAAATAATGAATATGCGGCAGCTACGGACACATTGGATGTCTGTGCAATCAGTGACGATGAGGGCTTGATGTATATTGATGGTATCTACTATAAATATACCGACGATGGCTCTGCACTGAAGGTGGTAAGGGGCTACAATCCTTATCGAGGAAAAGTGGAAATACCTGCAACCGTTAATGGTCTTCCTGTGACAGAAGTTGACGGGCTGGCTATGTATGCTTGCTATTATCTGAAAGAACTCGTTATCGGTGACAATGTTGCAATTTGTGGGCATGAGGCTTTTGGTGCAAGTCGAAATTTGCAAAAAGTTACTTTGCCTGCCAATCAAGCGGAATTAAGACGGCAATATATATTTAATTGTGATGATGGAATTAAGGAAATCCATTGTCGTTCATCTGTTCCATATCTTGCAGATGAAAGTCTTTTTAATGGATTTGTCAATTATGACAATTGCATTCTCTATGTTCCTGTTGGCACTAAGCAATCTTATGCTAATTCTGAGGTATGGAAAAACTTTACGCACATTGTGGAGGAAAATGTTTCTACGAATATTTCTAATATAAATGTGGAAAAGAAGAGTGTATGGCACACGTTACAGGGTGTTAAGTTATTTGCTAAGCCAAATATTCCTGGTGTATATATTCACAATGGGAAAAAGATTATTGTAAGATAAATTTAATGTAAGCGGTGGGTGTATTATGGTATTCTGTAGTACATCCACCTTTTTTTGCTATAGTAGTAATAGCCCAAGTATAGGTTATTCCGACAAAACCCTTCACCCCTCAATTTTTGTTTGTAAAGGTATTCTTTTAATGCTTTTGCTCTTTCAGAAAAATATGCATTATTGGTTGTAAGGAATGTAGAATTTAGCCAATAATGTTTAAAAATATGTATTATTGGCTTAAAATGGTGTGAGATATAGCCAATAATTGCTTTTTCTTGCTATCTTTGTAAGCGATAAGAAATTAAAGCAGGAGAAAAGGAAATGAAGAACAATATAATAGGCAGAAAGAGTGAACAAGATACACTGGCTCGCATATATGAGTCAAGGCAGTCTGAATTTGTGGCTATATGCGGACGCCGCAGAGTGGGGAAAACGTTTCTTGTGCGTGAATATTTTGAGCAGGAAATGGTTTTTCAGGCATCCGGACTGGCAGGAGGAAACACTCAGGAACAGTTGAAAAACTTCTTTTATACACTTCGTCGTTATGACAGGAAAGTGTCATCTGTGCCCCATGATTGGCTCGATGCCTTTGAGATGCTGATTTCTTATCTCGATTCTCTGTCCCAAGTAGAACGCAAGGTGGTTTTTCTCGACGAACTGCCTTGGATGGATACTGTGTGCTCTGACTTTATCTCTGCCTTGGAGCACTTCTGGAATGGATGGGCTTCGGCACGTCACGACATCGTTCTGATAGTCTGTGGCTCTGCCACTTCCTGGATGATGGACAAACTCATCAATAATCATGGTGGACTTTATGGTCGTCTTACCCATCGTCTATTGCTGCAACCTTTTTCTCTTGGAGAATCGGAAGCGTTTCTGAAGACCAAGGGGATGATGCTGTCAAGATACGAGATGGCAGAGCTTTACATGATATTGGGAGGCATCCCATACTATCTTAATCTTTTGGACGAGCGGTTAAGTTTAGCGCAGAATATAGACCGTATGCTGTTCAATCCTAACGGTCAGTTGTATAATGAGTTTTCGATACTCTATCGCTCCCTGTTCAAGGATTCTGAGGCATATGTCAAGGTGGTAGAGTGCCTGAACGAGCGTGGATATGGAATGACTCGCACAGAAATAGCTAATGCAGCCCAGATGAAATCAGGCAAGACATTGACCACGATTCTTGACAATCTGGAATCGTGCGGATTTATCAGAAAATATGTCAACTTCGGATGTTCTACCCGAAAATCTCTTTATCAGTTGGTGGATTTCTTCACCTTGTTTTATTTTCGTTTTCTGCGAGACAGTTCGTTCCGGAATCTTCTGTATTGGAGCAAGTTGCAGCGCACACCCCGTTTCTATGCCTGGGCAGGAGTTTCATTCGAGATATTGGCGATGAATCATATCTCTCAGGTCAAGCAGCGGTTGGGTATAGCAGGTGTATCCACCAATTTATATTCATGGCGGAGCAAGAGTAGTGGGGAGGCTGATGAGCGGGCCGCTCAGATAGATATGGTGATAGAGCGTGGCGACAACACCATCAATCTATGCGAAATGAAATTCTCGGAAGGAGAGTTTGCCATCAATAAGGATTATGATAAGATTTTGAGAAACAAAATTGCCCGTTTTATGGAAGAAACGAAAACTCGGAAGTCCATACAGCTGACGTTTATCAGCAGTTATGGTCTTCAGCGCAACATGTATTCGGGCATTGCCCAGAACGAAGTGGTACTTGATGATTTGTTTTAAGCACCATCTTATTGCCACTATTGCCACATTGAGTATAATAGCTTGAATGACAGTGGCCTGTGCATGGCAATACGCTTGGTGTTGTTGCCACAAAATGCCATACTGTTACCACGTCCCCCCCCCTGTGGCTTTTAATGGAGAAAAATACCAAAAAACAAGGAGAAAAAACAAAAAAATGAGATAAAGATGGCATGTTATCCTATTTTTTTTGCTAACTTTGCAGAAGCAAGAAAAAGTCTTGCCGATTCCATAATGAAGTAAAAAGACCCATTTGAAACCGAAACCTTTTAACTTATAATCAACAACAATATGACACAAGCTGATTTAGTAAGACTACTTTTCGCAAAAGGCGATGAGGGATTCTCCTGGAAATATTGTTTCAATGAACAATGTCCTCTTGCCAATGAATGTGCCCGTCAATTATCTGTCGTCTACAAGAATGCTGACAAGACGGATGGTTATGCCGTTTTTCCTGACGCATACAAAAATGGCAAGTGCGAACACTTCATGCAAATACATCTTGTCAAGATGGCATACGGTCTGGAAAAAATGCTCGACGAACTGAGAAAGAAGGATGTGAAAGTGTTCAAAAGCAGTATGATTTCCTATTTCGGAAGCCGAACTTCGTATTATCGCTACAAGCTGGGGCAGACTCGTATCATTCCAGAACAGCAACAATACATCTTGCAGTGGTGTAAAGATCAAGGATATGAGAACATGATGTTCGACCGTTATACAGAGGAGCTCGATTACTAATTTCTGAAGAAAATCAGGATGCACATCATCGTGCAAATGCCTCAGCAATTATGCGAATCTTGAAACCTTATCAGGCAAATTGACTTAACGTTGAGCATTTTTAGCCATTACGATGAGCATTTCAGCCCATAACGATGAGCTTTTTTGCCCATAACGGTGAGCAAAGTTGCTCATACCTGTGAGGAAACTTGCCCAGTGCTTCGGGTAAAAGTGCCCAAAGGCTTGGATAAAGTTTGGGCAAAACGGGTTTCCTATTTCGATGCCAACGAAACAGCCTTCATCAGCCTTATTAAGGTGATTTATAGAAAGAGAAGTGCTAAATCGTAACATTTTTCCGTTTTGGTCAGCAAAAATGGGGGCTTTTTCAGTGCCCTCCCTGGGCTAAGAGCTTCTGCCCTTTCAAGGCGTGCTGCGTAATTCCAACCGTACAGGTCGAATTATTTTCTTACTCATTAAATCTTTCTCTTGTCAGAATTTAATAAATCATAAAAAAAATCTATGGAAAAGTTTCTCTCTATAATTTTTTCATTATCTTTGCAGAACTAAACAATTTAAAATCATGAAGTTCAAAATAACATTGCAAGTAAACAGAAAATATGGTGACTTGTTGCCCTTTAATTATCAGTATGAGCAGTCGGCAGTCATTTATCGCATATTGGCGCAAGCTGATACGAAATATTCATCATGGCTTCATGAAAATGGTTATGATGTAAATGGCTGCAAGAGGTTTAAACTGTTTTGTTATTCGCCTTTTATCTTTGAAAAAGTAAGGCCTTTGCCTGAAGCTGGGTGTTTGAAAATCATCGGGGAAAGAGCAGTTTGGTACATTAGCTTTATACCGGAAAAAAGCACTCTTGAGTTTATTCAAGGAATATTTGCTCATCAAAGTTTCACCCTTGGCAATAAGGAACATCGGGTCGCATTTGATGTTGTTGGAGTAGAGGCTATACCTATGCCGCAATTATCTGAAGAAATGACTTTCCAAGCCGTATCTCCTATTTGTGTCAAACTGCATGTAGACAACAAGACTCAATATCTGTCTCCTGACAATCCCATGTTTGCTGAAGGTATATTAAAGGGATTGATGGCGAGATATGAGAGCATTCATGGTCAGCCATTTGATATGGAAAACAAGGAGTTTTTATTCGAATTAACAGATAAAAAGGTCAAGTCGAAGTTGATAACGATAAAAGCCAATACTCCATACGAATCAAGAGTGCGTGGATATCTCTGTTCCTTCCGCATGAAAGCTCCTTTAGAGTTGATGAAGATTGCTTGTGAAGGAGGAGTAGGAGAACAATGTTCACAGGGTTTTGGATTTATTGAAATAAAGAAAGAAACAATATGATAAGAGAATTAATCAATTTTATGAATGACCTTATGTCTGACATTCCTGACATTATGGAATGGAAAAGTCAGCCAGATAAAGGACTTCATGTCTTTATTGATATTGACAGTAAAGGCGTTTGGGTTAACAAAGACCTTAAGAAGGGTATTGATTATGATTATTTCGATGGAAAAAATAAAAATATAGACCTATGGAATGATTGTATAAGATATCAAGAGGCAACCACATATATTTCGATCAATAAAGTTAAGAAATTCGATAAGAAACAGAAAATTCATTCTTGTTCTCCTTTCGCAATAGCTTACAACTTTAATTTCAGTGATAAAGATAAACAATCTCTTGGTATTAAGACAATTAAAAAGAAAGACAAGCCAACCAAGGAGAAAATAGAAGAAAATAATCAACTACTACGGAATAAGCGTTTTGAGGTTGTAAGTGACCGACTAAATGATTATTACGACAACTGTATCCGTGTCTATAATCTAAACATGTTAGAAGCTAACGATAGTCAAACATATAATTATAAAGCGGAGATTGAAGGTTTCTTCTCATCCTTCAAGGAAATCATTTCTTGTTTGAAAAGACTTGAAGAATATGAGCAATTATCGGAAAAGGATTATGTTCATCTGTATCTTAGAAGTGTTCCTCTAGAAGAAATTGAAAAGAAACATAAAGAATATATTGAGCAGGAAATTTTCAACGGGGAGGTTCTTTCTGATAAGAAACATGGAGTAGTTGGATTTCTTACGGCATACAATGATAAGAAACCTTTTTTGAAACATCAAACATGTTATCTTAAGGATGGAATAAGCCAAAGATTTTCTATCAACGATGCTATGGCTTTGTTCTATTTGGACAAGTTGCTTAAACGCAAATCAAAATGTCTCCCCAATCCGCTCCCTATCGTGGTGGACCAACGTGAAATAAATACGGTTATCGTGAAAATATTCAACGATAAAGAGAAACCATTATTGTACAGAGAGTTATTAGAAAGCCTCTTTACAAGTACGAATAAAAAATATCTTTCAGATTATTATCTTCTGAACTATTCAAACACGAAGTCAGGGATGGTCTTAAATGATTTTGATTTCGTTCCAATGTTTAGATATGAGCTTAGTCAACCTGTAACCGTGTCTAATGTAACAGATGCTGGATTTTATGAAAACAAAGTCTTCAACAAGGATTCCGATATCAATATCAGGACGATATTTGATTTTGAAAGAATTGTGGTAAAGATGATATTTAATAATACCTTGGTCAAGATCAAAGATGACGATTACACATGTTCTTATTTTGGAGATCTTCCTAAGCCAGAGTATATACAAGGAGGTAGTCTTATGGTTGATTTAATCCTCAAATATAGGCAAGCTGTATACGCTTATATATATAAATCTGATTTAAAGGCGATAACCCAGAACATGTTTGATGACATGATGTTCAATTCAATTCTAACGAACATCAAATCTGAGATAATAAAAAAACGATGTGAATGGAATAACAATATAAAAAGAAAGATAAATATATGGTTTAGCCTTCAAGGAATGTTTAACCGTTTAGACAATAAAAAAATGGAAAAAAATGTAACAGAGTTAAGAGAGAAAATTAGAGACGTTGCCTCTGGTAAGGCAACCCTCAATAGTTCTGAAGAACTTGCCTTTGCTGCAGGTCAACTTGTATCATACATTATAGACCGTAGCGAAGCAAAGAACAAGACTTATGCCATGCTTGAGCCTTACTTGCAGAAAAGCACTTCGTCTCAACTACAGGATGAAATTGCTCAGTCTATAGCTATTTACAAGCATGATATAAGAGTAAACTACCAACGTAAAGGAAATTTTGAAAGACTTGCATCAGAGATACTTGCAAACGGCAATGAAGTAAAAATGAAACCATTGCTTAAGTTCTTTCTTGCTGGTTGTTTCAGCCCTTGCGTGATATATGAGACAAATGACAATACAACTAATAAATAATATATATATAATATGGCAGAGTTCAAAAAAAGAGTGTATGGTTGCGCAATTGTGAAAGCCATCAATTCAAATTACAATGCAGATTTCTCAGGACAGCCTCGCACACTTCCTGACGGAATCGTGTATGCAACAGACAAAGCTTTCAAGTATTCTATCAAAAAATATTTGAAGGATGCTTATGAAGATGTTGATATTTTCTACATGAAGACCCTTAACGATAATCTGAATCCAAGGTCTTTGGATGAAAGATACGAGAATCTGTTTGGAGCTATACCTAAGGATAAGACGAAAATTAAGAAAAAAGATGTTGCCAAGAACCTCTTGTCATGTCTTGATGTCAAGTTGTTTGGTGCAACATTTGCAGGTTGTACCAACGTTTCTGTTCATGGACCGGTACAAATAAATCATGGCATGAATATTTGGAAAGACAATTATATCTATACTGAACAGATTACATCGCCTTTTAGTAATAAGGCTAGTAAAAAGGATGAAGATACCGACACCGAAAAAAGTATGACTACGATAGGCCGACAGTCAAGACTTGAAGAAGGTCATTACCTTCATCATTTCTCTATTAATCCAGGCAATCTGGATGATATCTCTGAAATTGTAGGTGAAGGTGCAAAGTTAAGTTCCGCAGATATAGACAAGCTGAAAGTAGGTATGCGCTGTGGAGTAACATGGTATGATTCTGCGTCCAAAGCAGGATGTGAGAACGAGATGCTTGTTTGGGTAGAACTCAAGGAAAGTTCAAAGTTGGTTCTTCCCAGCTTTGCAACACTTATTAACTTGGAGGAAGAGAAAGAGAATGGGAAATGTGTGTACGATTTTGAGGCATTAACAAACAAACTCGAAGATATCAAATCCTCCGTTGAGAGTGTGGAGGTTTACTATAATAAGCAAACCTGCAGTTTAAAGAATCTAACCAAAGAAGTCAAACAATACGATATTTAATATGAATTCAAATCAAAAGCTAATATCGTTTGATTTGAAGGCAGAGATGGGTTTCTTCAAGAAGCCTGATATCAACGATGGCATCTATCTGACTTACAATATGCTGCACAAACCAGCATTATTGGGGATACTTGGTGCCATCGTTGGCCTAAAGGGTCATGAAAAAGAAGGTGTCTTGCCAGAATATTACTGTAAATTCCGAGATTTGAAAGTGGCCGTACAACCATTGGCAAGTGACAATGGTAACTATACAAAAGAGGTTATCACTTATAATAATGGTACTGGGTTTGCGAGTAATGAAGCTGGAGGTAATCTGATAGTCAAAGAGCAGACCCTTCTCAAGCCTTCTTATAGGTGTTACCTGCTTTTAAATACAAATGATGAAACGGAAAAGCGGCTTTATGAAAACATAATGTCTTATAGAGCCGAATACATTCCTTATATGGGTAAGAACGAATTTGGTGTCTGGTGGATCAATCCAACAGAATACTCTGAATTTAAAGCTTTCCATTTCAACAGGGATTTTAAGATATCATCTCTTTTTCGTAAGAATGAAGCGGTAAGTAAGTATATTGTAAAATCATCATTGTCCTTGTTCGCAAAGCGTGATGAAAAACCTACGTTCATATATTTTGAGAAGTTGCCAGTAGGATTCAACGAAGAACTCTTTCAATATGATTATGCAGATTTTGTATATTCAAATATTTTATTCAGTAAAGAATTGACGGTTGATGGCTCTGCTGCATTCTTTGATATAGGTGATTCACAGATAATACAAATGATATAAATAATATAAATGATATGATGGGTAGATTATACGATAAGGCCTTTTTTGGCAACTTGATCAAAAATGCGGATATTTACTATTCACATGTATCCAATGATAACAAATCCGTTCGTGAGAAATTGGTTGATCACTGCGTACTCACGATGAAATATGCAAAAAGTATTGCTGCATCAAATGGTTTGGATGGCATTATAAAAGGTCTTATCGAAAAATCTACAATTGGGCCTTGTGATGCTAGACTCCACCAAATGGCTTATCAATTATTTTGGGACGCAATAGCTTACCATGATTTAGGGAAGTTGAATGACCAGTTTCAAAAGAACAAGATGAAGAACAATCAAAAACTGAAGATTGTTCTTCATAACTTTGGCTCAAACCATTCACTTATAAGTGCCTACCTATATCTTGCCATTTCTGTTTTCAACCTGTTAGATAAGAACATTACAGAGAATGACGAGATTGTCTTTCTTTGTAATATCGCCTTGTTTATGAGCTACTCTATTGCAAAGCACCATAGTAGCGAATTGGGAGAGTGTGAGAATATGGACTTTTGGACAAATATTAAATCCAGTGATCTAAGTCCATACATATCATTTCTAAATATAAATATGTCAGAGGACAAGTTGGAAAAGTTTAATAATTTCTTGTCCGGAATAGACGATGCATTTAATTATTTTAATGACTTGTCGAAACTTGCAGACCACAATTATCCTGTTTATGCACTTGTAAGACTGTGTTACTCTTTGTTGACGGCATCAGACTATCTTGCTACCGCTCACTTTATGAATAATTGGAAAAGCATTCATTCTAGTAAAGGATTCATTAATAGTGTGCTTAGAGATAAAATTATTTATAATGTTCATAACAGCAAAGCATACAATAACAAAGTATTTGATTATGTGGAAAAAGGTATAGAACCGAAGCATGATGTCAGCCAGAGATGCAACGAGAGTCTTAACAACCTAAGGTGCGATTTGGCGTATGATGTCGTAACAAATATACGCCATTACCTTGGGGAAAGACTTTTCTACATAGATGCACCGACAGGGGCAGGAAAGACCAATGTGTCCATGTTGGCTTTGGGGGAATTGCTGGATGCAGATTCTTCCATTAAGAACATTTTCTATGTTTTCCCTTTCACGACACTGATTACACAAACTTATGAATCGCTTAAGGAAACCCTTGGCCTTGAAGACGATGATATAGCAGAGATTCACTCAAAAGCTCCAGTAAAATGTTCGGATGAAAAAAATGAGAATGAAGATCAGTATTTTAATTATCTGGATCAGATGTTTATGGACTATCCCATAACATTAATGTCCCATATCAAATTTTTCAATATCCTAAAGACAAATGTAAAGGAAAGCAATTATCTTATTCATCGGTTAGCCAATTCTGTAGTTATTATAGATGAGCTTCAATCGTATCCACCGAGAATGTGGAATAAGATTATTTGCCTTATTTCATGGTATGCTCAATATTTCAATATGAAGTTTATCCTAATGTCAGCCACGCTTCCAAAAATTGGAAAATTATTGATGGCTAATGATAGGCAAGACCCATTTACTTATTTAGTACCAGACAGAGACAAGTATTTTAGAAATCCTAATTTTTGCAACAGGGTATCTTTTGATTACTCTCTTCTTGAAAAGGAAAAACCAAATGATGACACAAAGGAAGCATACTTGAAAGAACTTTTTAATGTCGTGGAAAAAAAATCGTATCAATATTCTACCGAAAACAAAGACAATGTGAATGGGGTCTTTACAATAGTCGAGTTTATTACCAAAAGAACTGCTAATACTTTTTATTCTCTTGCAAAAGAAGTAAACGGCTTTTTTGATAATATTGTTATTCTATCTGGGACAATTCTTGAACCAAGACGTAGAATGATAATATCTTCTTTGAAGTCAACATGTTATAGAAATAGTAAATTGCTGCTTATCACCACACAAGTTGTAGAAGCAGGAGTGGACATAGACATGGATCTCGGATTTAAAGACAAGTCACTAATTGACAGTGAAGAACAACTGGCTGGTCGAATTAATCGTAATTGCAATAAGGACAATTGTAAACTCTATTTGTTTGATTGTGATTCCGAGAAATCACTTTATGGTAAGGATGAACGATATGAAATTATGACAAAATCGAATGCGGACTCAACAGCATATAAAGAAATTCTTGCGAGTAAGGATTTTGACAAGTTGTATGATATCATCATGAGTAAGATAAAGCAGCAGAATAAATCTGCTTATATTCAGAATATCCATGATTTTTATGAAGCAATTAAGACTTTAAACTTTCCTGAAATAAATCGGTCTATTTGCCTTGTTGATCAAAAAAACGTAACAGTTTTTGTTCCGTTACAGATACCTTCTTCTATGTTGGGAAATGTGGTTGCTATAGCTAATGAGTTTGGGCTTTTAGACAATGACAATGTTGACGGACGTAAGGTATGGGATTTCTTTGAGGAGTTAGTAATTGCACCTGATGAAGACTTTATAAAAAACAAAATCAAGATGAAACAAATACTCAGTTTAATGAGTCAGTTCTCATTTTCTATCTATCCTAATGGTAAAGATTATGATACAATTCATACGTTTGGTTACGAAAAATATGGATTTCTTTATCTTAACAGTTGGGAAGATCTTTATTCCTTCAATGAAGGCATTAACACGGATAAACTTACTGATACTAATTTTTTGTGAGTTTCATATGCGAATTTCAGGCACATTTATAAACTATTATTTCGTATGCCATAGGGAACTATGGCTGTTTGCCAATGGTATCAACATGGAACAAGAATCAGACTTGGTCTATGAAGGAAAGTTGGTGCATGAATCAAGTTATCCGCAACGTACATCAAAGTATGAGGAAGTGGAGATTGATGGTATCAAAGTAGATTACTATGATGCCAAGAACAAGGTCATCCATGAGATAAAGAAATCTAATAAGATGGATAAAGCTCATGAATGGCAACTGAAATATTACATGTATGTTTTCGAGCAACATGGAATTGATGGCGTGAAGGGCATCTTGGAATATCCTCTTTTACGTAAGACAAAAGAAGTAATCTTGACTGATGTCGATAGAGATGACATTCAGGTTATATCTAAAGACATTATTAAGATAATCTCTCAAGATGTTTGTCCGACTAAAGTCAAAAAAGGCATCTGTAAGAATTGTAGTTATTTCGATTTTTGTTATATAAACGAGTTGGAGGAAGAAGAATGAAAAGAAGTTTTTATCTGTTCAATCCAGGCATTATGGAGAGAAGGGACAATACGCTGAAATTCACGCCTGTTATCGTGAATGAAGATAATGAAGAAATCAAGCAGCAACCTCGATACATTCCTATTGAGGATGTTGCGGAACTGTATGCCTTTGGAAGTCTGCGGGCAAATAGTGCTTTGTTCAACTTTCTGGGGCAGAAAGGTATTCCAGTCCACTTCTTCGACTATTATGAGAACTATACCGGAAGCTTCATGCCAAGGGAAAGTCTTCTTTCTGGCAAGGCGTTGTTGGCACAAACATCTGCGTACCAAAATAAGAAGAAAAGGGTAGAATTGGCGCGAAAATTCATTCAGGGAGCAGCTTGGAATATGGTTATGAACCTCAACTATTATAATCGTAGAGGAAAAGACCTGCAGGATATTATCGATACCATTAAGAGATTGAGTAATACTTTGCCTGATGCTAAGGCTGTAGATGAGATAATGGGAATTGAGGGAAATATCAGACAGGCATATTATGCTGCATTCGATATCATTCTCGATGATTTCAACATGGGATCAAGAACCAAGCAACCGCCAGAGAATGAGGTGAATGCTCTCATATCTTTTGGCAACATGATGTGTTATACTGAAACTCTCCGGGCAGTTCATCAAACTCAGCTCAATCCAACGATAAGCTTTCTGCATACTCCGGGAGAAAGACGTTTTTCGTTATGTCTGGATATATCCGAGATATTCAAGCCTATTATCGTGGATAGAGTCATCTTCAAGGTACTCAATAAACATGCTTTAAACACCAGTCATTTTGATAAGAAACTCAACAAATGTCTTTTGAACGAAAAGGGAAAGAAAATTTTTGTAAAGGCCATGGAAGAGCGTTATGATGAGACATTCCGTCATCGTTCTTTAGGACGTAATGTAAGCTATAAGCATCTTATAAAACTTGAATGCTATAAGCTACTGAAAGATATTTTGGGAATAGAAGATTATAAACCTTTCAAAATGTATTGGTGATATGTATGTGATCATTGTTTATGATGTAGGTGAGAAACGAGTTGGTAAAATGTTGAAGCTTTGTCGCCAGTATTTATGTTGGATTCAGAACTCTGTTTTGGAGGGAGAGTTGTCTGAGGCCAAACTTCGGGAATTACAAATGAAAATGAAAGCTATCATTGATGAATCCGTGGATAGTGTTATTGTTTTCACCAATAAAATGGGGTATAACATGAACAAGCAGATTCTTGGAAAAGAAAGAATGTCTACAGACAATTTCTTATAGAGAGTTGTCGATGTGGTTCTATTTTGCCGTTTTTGGTTCGGCAAAACCTCCAAAAGAGCTCTTTGACTTATTGAAACCTCCATAAATAGGCAGGTTGTCGTAAGGCCGCAGAAAAAATATCATTAGGCATCGACATATTTTAGGAGTATTTTTTGTATCTTTGCACCCGAAATCCCATTGTGTACAAAGACAATTAAATCTTCGTTCTAATGGGTTCTAATCGTACCTTTATGGAATTGAAATGAAGCAAGGGAATAACCAAGACCAATCAAAACAGAAGTTCTAATCGTACCTTTATGGAATTGAAATATGATAGCAACAAGGATACACGATTATCATTTTCGATAGTTCTAATCGTACCTTTATGGAATTGAAATGTTTGAGAATCGGGGAGAGAATCAACAATTTTATGTTCTAATCGTACCTTTATGGAATTGAAATAATCAGTAATTTCTACAACAAAAGGAGAAATATCTGTTCTAATCGTACCTTTATGGAATTGAAATAACAATATATTGCAAGCATGAGCAGCGCAGCCGAGTTCTAATCGTACCTTTATGGAATTGAAATTGCAAAACAAAAAAAGTCATACAAGAATACTCTAGTTCTAATCGTACCTTTATGGAATTGAAATTGAAGGGTGATTTTGCACCCTTCGCCCTCTGCCCCGTTCTAATCGTACCTTTATGGAATTGAAATAGGCGTGTCGGGTGCCGTAGGCAAGAAATAGCGGGTTCTAATCGTACCTTTATGGAATTGAAATTGGTAAGACATCCGTTCGTGAGTTCGTCAAATTAACGGTTCTAATCGTACCTTTATGGAATTGAAATATGCGACTTATGCCCTGGTACCTGTAGCCGTATTGTTCTAATCGTACCTTTATGGAATTGAAATTGTAGTGGCAGCCGAGGACATCGCAGCAGCCATGAAGTTCTAATCGTACCTTTATGGAATTGAAATTCGTGTTTGTGCCTCACAAACAGATCACTATTGACAGTTCTAATCGTACCTTTATGGAATTGAAATATGTATAATTTTAATTTGTTTCCGTTTTCATGCTGTTCTAATCGTACCTTTATGGAATTGAAATGTCATATCAAACGAACCATTCGGG
>ERZ1034687.585-NODE-585-length-22748-cov-20.125457_pt1 | contig 22748 bp, 24 predicted proteins | sample MGYA00520704_ERZ1034687 | MGnify/ENA primary metagenome ERZ1034687 (study PRJEB33766, sample SAMN09781762) | gut metagenome | biome: gut microbiome | host: Homo sapiens | place: Madagascar | study: EMG produced TPA metagenomics assembly of the PRJNA485056 data... | reverse complement strand
CGTTTTCGTTCACAGTGGTGCCGCAAGGCGTGATGGTTTAGAGAAGGGGCGCGCCTTAGGCGCAGGATGGATCACCGAAGCGGTACAAAGGCAAATGTTGGACCTCACAAAAACGCGCAGCCCCGTGAAGGAGAAGGAGCGCGCCATAGGCGCAGGCCAGAGTCCCCCCCCCCCAGGAAACTCAACTCGACGAAAGGGTAAGCATGACATATGCACTAAGCCCCTCCCATATCCCCTACCGCCTCTCCATCCATTTTCTCAAAACAAAAGCCACTGCCACCCCCAATATCACCCCGCATGTATCGATCACGACATCCGTCATCTGCCCGCTACGTCCAAACGAAAAAAGCTGTAGCGTCTCATCAATGCAGGCAATGAAGACCCCCAGTGCCACCACATCCCTCGCCCGCCCACGCCTATTCAGTGCGCTGAGCACCAGCGAGAGAAAAAATCCAAGAGCCATGTACTCCGTCACATGCGCTGCCTTCCGGATCTCATACATCGTGACATGAGAAATCCCAGGAATCACCGAAAACGTCGATTGCACCAAATCCAGTACCCACCGGCTCTCCACCGATGAATGCGTTGCATCCTGAAGCGAATTTCCCCAAATGAAAGCGATGAGAACAGCCGTCATGAGCAAAAACACATATTTTTTCATACAGACCGTCTATTTCCTGAATCTTTAAACATCAACAAATCCAGCTTATAGAAATTCGTTTTTCCTTTTTTCTCAACGATCAAATGATTCACCGGCATCGCATCCAAACGCTTTTGAATCGTATTACGTGCCTTCCCCACCATATCAGCCAATTCAGTAATCGTGACCCCTCGGCCGTAGAAAAAAGCAGCCTGCAACAAAATGTAATACATCTCATCCATGAGCTTATCGTGAAATCCCAGTGCATCGATTTTCTTCTCATATCGCTGTAACTGGTCCCGTTTCCTTGTCAAAACCCCGATCGTATCCTCAATCGTCCCCAAAAGAATCTTTAAAAATCCATGAAGAAAAGGCGTCAAATCGCCTCGATTGATTTCACTATCCGCTTCTTCGAATAGCTTATAATAAGCCCTCCTGTTACGCTTAATATATACCGACAATCGAAGTCCCAAAAGCAAATGAAAATTTTTCTTCAAAAAATAGGAAGTAATAAACCGATCCGTTCGCCCATTGCCATCGTAGAATGGATGAATATAAGCAAAGAAATAATGAAATAATCCCAGGCGAACAAGAAGAGGGAAATCTTGTGAATGCAGAATCTTCAATGCTGCGTCCATAGTCTCTATCACCTTCGCCTCAGGGGATAAGCCACGATGAATAATTTTTCCTGATTCTGACTCTATATCTACCGGATCTTTTCGAAAAATGGCACCATCCAAGGCATGCTCTGGTTTCTCCTTTTTTATTTCCTCATGTGCAAAATCATCATAAAACCGTCGGATATCCTGGCAAGTAAAAAATGGAATTTCTGAATTCCCCATAAGGCTCTCATACTTGTGCACAATACTTTCCAAACGTTCTGATTTGGACACATTTCCATCCAAAATATCTTGTATCTCTTTCCGCGTGCTGTGAACCCCTTCTATATCATTGGTCGCTTTGACCTCATCCAAAATACTAAGCAATGTAAACTGATGCAAAATAACCGGCGGAACGCTATTCACCAAGTATAAAAAACGCCCATAGGCCGAATAAATCTCCTCCGTCACAAGAGCATACTCTCTTGTATAGTAAAAGAAAGACGGATATGCTTTCTCTCTATGATACTGTTTGATATGAATTCCCAAATGAAAGGTAAACGGCGCTTGATACCTCACCGCATACATCTCCTCATATGACTCAGGCATCGCGTAATATATTTTGGTTAACGTCATATACTTCACACCATCGCCCCCTCTCACTATTTCAATTTCAAAAACACCACTTTTTGCAAATATGCATCATCCTCATTTTCAAAAAACAGCATTTTTGAAAATGAAATCGTTCCATACTTTTATCAACTCAACTTTCCCAACTGAAAACTGTCTCTAAAAGCCCATAAAATCTATGAATTGTTCCAATGCAATAGGTCACTTTACATTTTATCGATTCTGTGTATTCCTTGCCAAATTGCTTTGCTCCATTGAGCAGCAGAAACAATAACGAGGCTAGCGCCTCCATGATGCTCATATCTGACACTTCGTCACACATCATCCGGAACAATTCTCCATGCGTGCGATCATCGTTATCTTTTCGGCGAATCCACTCGAGGATAATGTAGCGAGTAAAGACCATGGCAGTGTGAGCGACGGACACCTCTTACTTACGGTTCTGGTACTCCCTGCCGAGTTTCAGGCAGGACTTGGATGCCTTGAGAAACACTCAATAGACCAGCGATTTTCCCTTTGGGCAGAGGACAGCAGATTAAACAACACAGGGATAAAGCTGAAGCCATCGGTCCAGCCTAGCGCCAATAGGGTAAATCCTTTGCAGTATTTTCCTGTAACATGATCATAAGTACGTGGTAAAAGATCAGCCTTTTTATTGCGATCCCGGTGAATCGTAGAATCATCTATGACAAAGAGCCCGCGGCGAGAAGGATTGCACAAAGTTTGAAAGCAGGTATGAGTGGCTAGTGACTGGTAGCTAGGGATTAGTGGCTAGGGATTAGGTTTGCGATACGAGAAAACCGCTAGTTTCAAACCTCCGCGGCGCTTCTATATTCTTATGCGCCGCACCGCCCCCGCCCTACCCATTTACCCCATAGAACCTGCCGAACCTCTTTCGCGCGCAATCCAAGGACGGCACGCCCAAGGGGCTAACCTTGGAAATAAGAAGTTACTTTAGCTGCCAGTAGTAAAAGTAGCCGGGGTCCAGTTGAAAGAGTCATTTTCCAGAAAACGGTAGTACGTATTCTTTGAATGAATATTTTCGCCCACATTTTTCTTCAAAAACTGTATGAGCGAGCGCTGGAAAAGACGAGAAGCAGATGCGTCTGAAAGACCTCAGAAACAGAGAATCCATCGGCTTTTCTGATGTTTGCATGATGGAGTAAGCTGGGCAATTTCAGTTCACGAAATGTTTCAGGAAAAGAATTTTTAAGCTGGCTATTTTCTTCAGTATGATATATCATATAAGTGGCACCTTTCTTGGTTTAGTATGAGGTTTGGTCACTTCTATATAATACCAAAGAACAGGTGCCTTTTACATGTCAAGAAGCCTATTTAATCGAAGAAACTTCTAGATTTTATCGAGTGTTAGCCAGCTTTTTCAGGTGGGAAAGTTGAGTCTTTAATAGTGAAACTTCGGTTGTAAAAATGAAACCCCATTCTTTTTCAGAAACTTCCATTCCTCATTTAAATCATTAACGCTCAATACTTCATAAACGAATATCCAATTCCTATCCATATCCACTTCAAAAAGCTCACCGGCCTTTTCTTTAAGAAATTTACACTCAGCAGTACCACCTTTCTTCTTGAAATATAGATAGCACAGCAACTGTAATATACAATCAGCACTATTTACAACATCAACTGTCTTGATCTCCGTTATTTCGAAATCATGGAGCAACGCAAAATATATAGCATAACTGCATTCTTCATAATTTCGTCTCAACCACCCATCATGATAAGCCTGAATCGCAAACTTTTTTAGTTCATCAGCTGGTGCATCAAATTTTTGAAATACAAACTCCTCCATTAATGATATGAGATATGGGTAAATCAAGCATAAATGCATTCCCAGCTTCCAACAATATTTTTTTGCTGACTCAGTACACTTTTGCCCAGCTAACGTCTTTATGGCATACTTAAAAACAGCGGCATCGCCTCCACTCTCTTCCATAAGTTCAATCGACAAATCAAAATAAGAGCGTGCCTGTTTATAATCAACTTCCCCATATGAGGTTAAAAGAGCAAACTGGTTTAATTTACGAACCCAAAAAGTTTCAGCCAAGCCAGGAAGTACTTGGATTTTAGTTTTCTTGTGATTTAAAATCAAGTCAAACTTCCCTAATTCACCCACCAGATCTGATAGAAACCGCTCCGCCTGTTCTTTCGTTTTCAAGAAGCATGTATAATCGTCTATACTACGAACATACTGCCATTTTTTATCACAAAGGGCATGATCTACAACGCATAAAATAATTTCCGAGATAAGATTTGAAGCATGCGGACCAATTAGCAACCCATGAGTTTCTTTTAACTTAAGATTTCTGCAAGCCTCGTCAATGCTATCATACCACTCTGTAATATTTCCTTTAGTCTTTCCTTTAGTCTTTCCTTTGGCTTTTTTCTTTCCTACTAGTGCCCATGGTATCGAATGTGTATATATACTCGGAAAAAACGTGGATATATCTGCTTTCACAATGAACCGGTTTCCGATACATAAATCATCCTTAGGCGAGCCACCATTTCTCCAGTCATCGTAATTCATGATGAAAAGTGCATCCTGATCCTTCCGCTTCATCATATGCACTCTGCTAACCACATGCTCTTCAAAATCCGTATGCGCATGAAAATGCTTTCGTATTAATTCCCAATTTTGGACTAATATCTGGCAAAGCCGTTCATATGCCATGGGTACCGGAATACCTAATTGCCTTGGTGTATTGATATTTCTCATTGCATCATATCTTACGTAATCATATGCTTTTTTAGAAAAGTTACATCTTTTTTTCGCGCAAAACTCATAGAATTGGCAACTTTCAAAAATGGGCGGTAGCTTTTCTGAAAATAACCCGTAAGAGAGCAACCCCTTATATAAATCATCTGCCGATATTTCATCCATATAATCTGCATACTTTTTGCTCATCACGCCATCACCCTGAAAGCCTATTAAAAAGTCCCTTCGCTCTGCATCCCATAACCATTAAAGTGACCCCTTTAAAGAACTGGACCTGATTTAGAGAAACTCTGATTAAATTGCAGCGATCGATTTCATATGTGTTTTCATACGGCGCTTCATCATATCCCTCCTTAAATAGATCGCTATTCGCGTCGGATGATTCCGCGCATTGCATGAAAATAAAAAGAGCAAAATCGAACATAGAAACCAAACGCTTTTGAATCGTATTACGTGCCTTCCCCACCATATCAGCCAATTCAGTAATCGTGACCCCCTCGGCCATAGAAAAAAGCAGCCTGCAACAAAATGTAATAAATCTCTTCCATGAGTTTATCATGAAATCCCAGTGCATCGATTTTCTTCTCATATCGCTGCAACTGATCCTTTTTCCTTTTTAACACCCCGATCGTATCCTCAATTGTCCCCAAAAGAATCCTTAAAAATCCCTGAAGAAAAGGCGTCAAATCGCCTCGATTTATTTCACTATCCGCTTCTTCGAATAGCTTATAATAAGCCTTCCTGTTACGCTTAATATATACCGACAATCGAAGTCCCAAAAGCAAATGAAAATTTTTCTTCAAAAAATAGGAAGTAATAAACCGATCCGTTCGCCCATTGCCATCGTAGAATGGATGAATATAAGCAAAGAAATAATGAAATAATCCCAGGCGAACAAGAAGAGGGAAATCTTGTGAATGCAGAATCTTCAATGCTGCGTCCATAGTCTCTATCACCTTCGCCTCAGGGGATAAGCCGCGATGAATGATTTTCCCTGTCTACTTGCTGATCTACGCCCTCTCAATTTCTGCTCTTTTAACTGGATTCTCGACTCATTTTTATTATATCACAATATCCCACCACAAAAATCGGGAGATGTCTTTACAACTATTATCTCCCGATTTTTATCTTACCATATCCTTGTTTGCCTTAAGAATCAGCCACACTTCTCAATCTCGCTCAAACAGATCTCTGGTATACACCTTCCCTCTCACATCATCCAGCGAGTGATCATAGCGATTCGCGATGATGCCATGGCTCTGCTCTTTGAACTTTGCCAGATCATTCACCACGATACTACCGAAGAAAGTTGAACCATCTTCCAGCGTCGGTTCATAGATGATGACCTGCGCACCCTTCGCCTTGATGCGTTTCATGACTCCCTGGATACTGCTCTGGCGGAAATTATCCGAATTCGACTTCATCGTCAGGCGATACACGCCGATCGTCATCGACTCTTCCTGACTCGGATCATACTCACTGTTGTCATGGTAGTAGCCAGCAATTTCCAGCACCTTATCGGCGATATAGTCCTTTCTCGTCCGGTTCGACTTCACGATCGCTTCGATCAGATTTTCCGGCACGTTCTCATAATTCGCCAGAAGCTGCTTTGTATCTTTTGGCAGGCAATAACCACCATAACCAAAGGACGGATTGTTGTAAAATTCACCGATTCTTGGATCCAGGCAGATGCCATCGATGATTTCTGCCGTGCTGAGACCTTTCGTCTCCGCATATGTATCGAGTTCATTGAAATACGACACACGCATCGCAAGGTAAGTATTGGCGAAAAGCTTCACCGCTTCTGCTTCGGTGAAACCCATGAATCTTGTCGGGATGTCCTGTTTAATGGCTCCTTCCTGCAGCAGGCCTGCGAAGGTATGCGCCGCCTTCACCAGTTTTTCATCCGTCGGATCCGTCCCTACGATGATACGGCTCGGATAAAGGTTATCATAGAGCGCCTTGCTTTCACGCAGAAATTCCGGGCTAAAGATGATATTCTTCGTACCAAACTTCTCACGGACGCTTTTCGTATAGCCGACGGGGATCGTCGACTTGATGACCATGACGGCATCCGGATTGTACTGCATCACCAGCTTGATGACTGCTTCCACCGAGCTGGTATCGAAGAAATTCTTCTTGGAATCATAATTGGTCGGCGTCGCGATAATGACGAAATCGGCATCCTTATACGCCGCCTCCGCATCCATCGTTGCCGTGAGATCCAGATCTTTTTCCGCCAAGTACTTTTCAATGTAATCATCCTGGATTGGCGACTTTCTGTGATTCACCATATCCACCTTTTCCGGAATGATATCCACCGCCATCACATGATTATGCTGCGCAAGAAGCGTTGCCAAAGACAAACCTACATACCCTGTACCTGCTACTGCAATATTCATTTAATCAAATCCTTTCTATTAGAAATAGGTCTAACAATTATGTACAACATCTTATTTGATGTAGTAAGCCTTATACCATTCAGCAAACTTGCGAAGACCTTCACGCAAAGTCGTCGTAGGGCAGTAGCCATAATCCCTCTGCAGTGCTTCCGTATCCGCATACGTCACAGGTACATCTCCAGGCTGCATCGGGACGAGCTTCTTATGCGCCTCGAAATCATAATCCGAGGGAAGCACACCAGCCCGTACCAGCTCCTGCTGCAAGATATCTACAAAATCCAGTAAATTCACCGGATGACCGCCACCGATGTTATACACCGCATATGGCGGAATCGGAAGTCCATCCGCTCCATTTTTTCTCTCTGGCGCCCCCTGCATGACACGGACGACGCCTTCGACGATATCATCTACATACGTGAAATCCCTTTCACAATGTCCATGATTGAATATCTGAATCGTTTTTCCTGCCAGGAGTTTATTTGTGAACCCAAAGTACGCCATATCCGGACGGCCAGCAGGGCCGTAAACCGTAAAGAAACGCAGTCCCGTGCAAGGGATGTTGTACAGCTTCGCATAGCAATGCGCCAGAAGTTCGTTCGACTTCTTCGTTGCTGCATAGAGAGACACCGGATGATCCACCTTGTCATCCGTGCTGAACGGCACCTTCGTGTTCCCCCCATAGACAGACGAAGAAGACGCATATACCAAGTGCTCCACCCCTGGTGCACCACCATCATACGAATGGCGGCACGCCTCCAGAATATTATAGAAGCCAAGCAGATTCGAATCGATATAGACATCCGGATTCGTAATCGAATATCTCACCCCTGCCTGCGCAGCCAGGTTCACTACAATGTCCGGATGATAGGTTCTAAAGATATTCTGGATAACACGACGGTCCGCAATATTGCCTTTAATGAAATGATACTTTGAAGAAGTGCAGGCCTCTGCTTCTTTTTCCAGCTGAGCCAGCCTGTACTCTTTCAGCGTAACGTCGTAGTAATCGTTCAGATTATCAATACCCACAATGCAGGCCCCCGGGACCTGCAAAAGCCTTTTCACCAGATTTGCTCCGATGAAGCCGGCAGAACCGGTAACCAGGATAGTTTTCTTCTTCAAATCTATACTCGTTTTCAAAATCATGACTTCCTTTCTTTGAAATGATAGAGCCCTAAACTTTTCTATTAATGTACCCATCAGTTGCATGAACTGCATGTCGTATCACGCCCGGATTTCCGACAACAATGGAGTGATCCGGCACATCAAAATTAATATAAGCCCCCGGTGCAATGAGGACATCATTTCCAATGTGAACATTTCCAATAATGGTAGCATTTATACCAATCCATACCTCATCACCAATCACAGGAACCCCCTTACGCTTTCCCCGATTCTCCTGACCGATGGTGACACCTTTATGAATGTTGCAGTTCTTTCCTATTTTCACCTTCGGATTCAGTGTAATGCCGTGTACATGCCCCATATAGAGACCAGGGCCGATATCAAGCTTCAGCCCCCAGTCCATATTTCTGAAATAACGCTCCAGCAGAAAAAGTACTCCATACCATGGACGCAGTACCCCCCCCGCATTTGTCAACCTCCAATATTTTTGAAATCCGGACATTTTGTCAGTTCCGTAGCGTTTCTTATCTAATGTATATAAATCTTCATGGCAGTTCATATAACTTTTCCTCAATCGCTTTCAAACAGGTCCCTGGTATATACTTTCCCCTTTACATCATCCAGGATGACCTGGCACGGCTCTTCACACTGCAACAAGCACTTAACCAAATTGGCGCCAATAAATCCAGCCGCACCTGTAACGAAAATGACTTTCCCTTTCAACTCAATTTCAGTTTTCATAAAATCCTCTTTTCATATGACAAACCTATAGTCAAGAAAAACAATAAATATGTTACTTTAGTATAATACTCATACTGAAATACATATGAAACAGCCGAAAACAACATTAGAGAACCACATGCTTAAGGAAACACTGATTAAAACGTTGTTCGATTTAATCAACGTCCCCTTAACCAACTCGTGCCTCCACTTTTTTGAATATTGCTAACAAGAAATCCCTATTTTCTCGGCTCAAACATACAATGCCCAGATATAGCACACCAAAAAGCAGCATCGAAATGATAGAAACCACTATGCTGCCTGTTCCCAAGAAACTCCGGAATAGATGCACCATTCCGCCCGCCAGTACCGCACTTCCCATGGCCGGGCAAATACTTCCAATGAGCTTGCGCAAAGAAAATCCCAGACATTTATTCAAAATAACCAATTTGACACAGTCTAATTCCAAAGAGCACAAACAAGTACCTATCGCCAAAATGTCAAATCCCAATGGCGCCGTGACATACAACACTGCAAACATGACAGGGAAATAGAAGATTTGCGAAAGAGCCGATAAACGAGGCATCCCCTTCGCCCGCAACGCTTCACTCCCCATCGAATTGATGACTACGGAAAAGCAACCAACCAGCCCTCTAAGGCCAACAAGGAAATCTGCTTCATGCCACTGTGCCCCCAAAAGGATAGAAACCGCGATATCCCGAAAAATAAAAATACCAACCCCAATAGGTGCCACAAATAAAATGGATTTCTTTTCAATGTCATAATACATACTATGAAAAGCATACATATCAGACTGCACGCGAGAGAGCCCGGAAAAGAGAACGGGTATAATCGCCCCTGTTATCAGGGAGAACGCAGCATTCGTCAACGTCGAACTCCCGCGGAAAAGCCCCAGATAATAACTGCTTAGAAGCGTACCTACAATAAAAAGGTCCCCCCACGTCGAAAGCCATATCGTAATCGACTCAAAAAGCGTCCACAGGGAGAACGATAGCATTTCCTTCAGGCTGGCAAAATCAAACCGAAAAGACACCGGGATTGACACATACCTGGCCTGAAAAATACATGTTGCGAGCTGCTGCACCAAAGTGCCGATAATCAAAGCCCAGTAATCAAATCCGAGAAGCGCCAAAGGGATGGAAACAAAAATCGGCGTCAAGAGAGCAATCACCCTGACTTTGAACAGCAGCTGAAACTGAAACTCCCTACGAAAAATTGCCCCCTGCATCCCATTGAACGAATTCAGCAAGATTCCAAGCGAAGCCACCTGCAGCCCTCGGTATATGTCCGGCACCCCAAGAAGCGCCGCAATCGGTTTCGCAAAAAAGCAAATCAAAATCCAGCAAAAAAGCGCTACCGTACAACACGTAATCAGCGCCGTGATAAAGCAGCGCTTCTTGCTCTCTTCCGACTGGAAATCATGCTGCACAAAATATTTCTGAAATCCTGCATCAGCAAATATCTCCGCAAAAGACGTCGCCACCAGAATAGAAGCCACGACGCCAAATGCAGAAGGCGATAAAATCCTCGCCAGCACCATTCCTGTGACAGGAACAATCAGCTTACTCAAAAACTCAGTCGCAAATGTCCACTTAAACGATCGGCGGACCTTTTCATTTACTTCCATATGACCTCATTCTTTGACATTTCTTGCGAACCAGGCCTCTCTTTCTGTATAGCTCATCCGTTTCATCTGACGAAGCCAGCGCAAGATCTCAGGTGTCAAGCTTCCAAATGCACTCTTTCCATGCGCCATTTCAAAAAACCAGATGCCCCCGCCCAAGACATTCGCCTCGATGAGAAGCGGAGTCCCATCTTCATCCAAAGTAAAATCCCAGTTCACAACGCCCAGCTGAGGGATGCTGCGATGCATCCGCTCCGCCGTCTCTATCACACGTGGCAAAAGTGCCACCTTACATTCATCAAAACGAATATGCGTATCCGGATGTTCCTCATACTGCTCTTTGAATTCTGTAAACGCCGTAGTATGCAAAGAACCATCCTCATCCAGCGCGATAAACATACCGCCCGCATGTGCATTGTCCAAATGGCGACCGCCCTGACCGATGCGCATGATTACCGGCGCATGCAAGACCTTCCCCTTCCAGAAATACGTCATGATGCGGAACGTATTCACCGCTTCCGGGTAAATTCTCCGAAGACTCTCATGGCACCGCACCCTGCGCTGCACCATAAAGTCCCTTCCCATGCCGCGAAAAATATCCGCCAGCACCTCTCCGGTCAAAGTATCCACGCCATCCTCTGCATGCACTAGGCGGCAGCCTACACCACTCGATGTCCCAACAGAAGGTTTTAAAAACAAATCACCCGCATCACGCAGCCGTTCTGCCGCTGCTTTGATAGACTCATGCTCATTTTCCGGATTCGTCCCATACCCGCTCACACATTGATACAAACGCTCCGGCATTCTGCCGCCCACCGCCTTCGCAATCAGAGGCAAGACATTCTTGTTCTCGAATACATGCGCATACTCCGTCTGGTAATTCATAAAATGCTCGAACTCCGGAATATACAATAATTCCGGAAAATAATTCACATCAAACTGCCCGGTGAATGCCGTATAGTGTCTGTGCCAGGTATCGGGTATACCCCCCCTATAATTTTTCCTCAAACAATTCTCTAATCACCCTCTCTTGAGAACCCGTAAGCTGTACCTTCTCATAGATCGACCTGCGTCTTGGATCTTGAGACTTCCGGATCTCTGAACGATGCTGAAGCATAATAATTCCAACATCAATAAAATCCTGTAGTTTAGTTTTGAGCCCGTGTAAGCCTAATTTACTCATTTCATTACTCCAATCGCTTTGGCAAATGGATCCACTCCCCAAGAGTCGTTTCCCAGCCTGCTGGATGAATATGCGTAAATCCACTCATGTGGAAAAAAGTCAATTCACCGATATAAGGTCGTCCATCAATTACATAAAAATCGACTCTCAGACAAGGAATTCCTTTTGATAAAACTTCCGAAATTTTTCTCATCGTTTCAAAACAATCTGGTTTATGTGGAGTATGTGCCGAATTAGAATCCCTCATCCTCATATTCAGTTTGTTGAAACTCATATCAAAAAAATCAGTCCCTGGGTGTTCTCCTTTATCTTTAGATATATACATAATCTTAGCTTCTCCGCCAAAGCAGAAAAATTTATAATCCATCAGCACTTTCTCATCACTTTGATGAACCCAGAGAATCAAGCCGTCATGAATCAGTCCGTACCCCCCCCGATATTCCCAGGAAGCTTTAACCATTCACCAAACTTCTTATCCCAAGATTCCGGATCAAAACGTTCCCATCCGCTTCCATCAAAAAAGGTAATTTCGCCGAAGTATGTCTTGCCATTCACCTCATAGAAATCTGCTCTTGCTTCCGGTATATCCTTGGTTAATATCTCTGCAATTTTAACCATCTCATCAAAATTATGCGGTTTCTCAGGCAACGTTTTCGCATGAGGATATCCCCACGTAAATGGCAATGGTTTGAAGTCCATGTCAAAGTAGTCCGCTTTCGTTTGTCCCTTTTGGCGATCAGAGGCAATAAACATGGCCTTTACCACACCACAGAATGAATAAAACTTATAATCTCGCAATTCACTGGTTTCAGAATCTTCCATATACTTTTCAGCAATGATCCTTGGCTTTACATTCTTATACGGCCATTCACGACCAGACCAGTAGTAATTCCGTTTCAGATTTCTCTCAAGCTTTCTCTTCGCCGATTGGATATCAAATTTGCTTTTATCTCTGCAAATCGCAAGACCACCACTATCGTGCGTACATTTCAAGACAAACTGGTTTGGCAGGGTATCAAAATCAATGTCGTCAAAGTGATCCCATACGCCTAACGTCGGGATAATATATTGTTCGCCAACTTTATCTGCCACATACTTCTTGACTTCGTATTTGTCCACCAAAGTCGTATAGAGGGGATTCTGATCGTGCAGCTTTAACCACTGCAACTTTTCATTGAAAGTCTGAGGATGATCAAGATTAAGCGGCTGTCCCATAGCAAGTCTATACTTCATTTTTAAATAGGTCTCATCGTCAAGAAAATTGAGCAATCCCATTTTCGCGCAATAAGAAAATAATATATCTTTATGCTTAAATGCTTTGAATAACATACTGAAATGATTACGCATTCTATTTCCTCTACTTTCTAATAATATAGTATAAAAGCCCTTTGGCAAATTTTTAGTTTACCAGAAAAACACCGATTAATTCTCGGAACGAATGTTTTTTTGATACTTTTGAAGTAATAAGTACCTTTAATTCCTTATGGTCATCGAAATCCTTACATATTTAGCCACAGTATAAATAAACAGGCAGTAAAGAGCTCCCCAAATATACTCTCCTAAGCATCCACCAAATGCAGTCCTAGAAAAATCCATGCACGTACTAACAAGCATTGAACTTAGCATTATTCCAATTACGCTCGTTTTTTTCAGCCTAATTTTATCTGCAATCTTCAACAAAATTCCCCAAATAAAGTATGCAAGAAAAACGCCTAAAAATCCACCATTTACATACCCTTCTAAAATAGAAGAAAAACCAGTACTTGCAATTCTAGATCTTGAAGCCCATGCCGCAAAAAACTCATCTCTAAAAGCGTATGTTATTTGCAATGGCTTTTCTCCTGGATAAAGAAATGAAGGAATCGGAACCGCAAATCCTTGCAGATAAGTAAGGCCAAAATATTCTGAAAACTCCGTACCATACTTTTCGAAAAAAACGCAGAAATTGCCAAATGCCGCACCAAACTCGCTATTCCCTGGATTGAAATTAGAAGATAATCGTTCAATATCAAAAGCAGTCGAAATAAAATTCCCTGGATTTGACAGCAATAAGCTCACAATGCTCCTATTCGTATATAAAAAGACCATGAATATATAAATAAGTGCTACATAAAATAGAATTTTACAAGATATTCTTTTTATCGGCACCAGAACTGTATAACTAGCAATACCAGTTAAAATGGCAGAAGCTAGAGCCCCCCTCATTCCCAGTAACATCTTACAAATCACAAAGGGGCATAAGCACAAAATACAGAAAAACAAACACGTTTTCACCTTTGATTTTTGCATAATAATCTTCTGATGCGCTATTAACAGTCCACAAAACAGTCCACAAATAGTATACATAGTAGCTGATGGCAATGTTAAAAATAAATCACCTACGTTCGCTTGGTAAATAGCTTTCCCAACAAATAGCATTTCTACTCCGCCGACTCTGAATAAGTTAATTACCTCAAAAAGAGAGGCAAGAAAAGCAGATAAAATCGCCCCTCTAATCAAAAGATTTACATCTAAACTCTGTTTATTACGTTTTACAGATTTGCCATTACACTTTCGATTACTCTGCCCAATTTGTAACTGTCCCATTATAAAGCCTATGCACGACAATGCATAAGCCACCAAAAAGGGATTAACATTCTTAGCTAGATTTCCTGCAATAAAAGTGGGATCTGTATCTTCTCCAAGTACAATTGAAACAGGAACTGCTAAAGCATATAAAGCAGAAAATAGCCAAAAAACTAATGTAAGTGAAAATAGTTGTTTTTGCCGCTTAACTATTCCTTCACCAACTATACATACTCCTAAAATAGATAGTACTATAGCAACTTCCGTACACTCAAAAGCTGCTACTATTGCTACAATAGAAAAAACTAAAAAGCCGACTATTTCATATAATGATGCAAATAGTAATCTACGTGAAACCATTAATCGCATCTCCCTTTTAAAATTTCACCACTTAGCACTTTTCACGTGGGTGAAACCTCTTTTCTCTTAACCTTAATATTGAACTGAATTCTTATTTTTTATCAACTCTTCATTTTTATCAATAAACTGGTCTATCTCTTTTGCGCAACCTTTATACTGCCAATTCGCCTTATCTAACTCATGAAATATTTCCCTTGCTTCCTTAAGTACAGTCACGCTCTCTTCCACTTGTCCGCTTTTCACCACATACAATTTCCTCGGAATCTGGGACAATTTTTCTTTCTTTTCTTCAGAGTTTAGCTCCTTAGTCACATATTCAATAAAATCGGTTATAAATAAGTAATATTCTTCTTTTTCGTTTAAGTGTCCAACAATTTCAGCCTGATTAAAAATAGAAAGACATTTTATTAACAAATCTAATTTATCTTTCGTTTTAAGAGCAAGGCTCAGCACGCGAAGCAACAGCGTTCCCATCTCCGACAAACAACCAATACTGGTAAAAAAGGATAAGAACTTTTCCCAATCTTTGCTACCTCGATCATATATATAATAGGCATCCGCAAGCCCCAGCATCAAATCATCCTCGTATGAAAGCAGGGATTGGCGCCCTGATTCTCCATGAGTTCCATGCATCTTATTCTTAAAAGACCACCATTTTTGTAAAGAATTCTTTGTAGGCGCAGCTTGTAATACCTCCCTATCAAAGCTATCCATCCAAGATTTATAATCCGTATTCATATCTATACCGCTGCCCAAAAGATGCCAAATCAGATGATCTATCTTACACTGATACTCCTTTTCTTTCGCAGATGTTTCATGATACGGGCGATTTTCCCCAGTATTATTGTAGCCTGGATAATCCGTATATTTAAACACATTCAGTATCCACTGCGCCTTTACGTTTTCTGCTATTACATTTTTATTTTCTTTATTCACTTCGCCTCTAGCCAAGACCCTGGTATACAATTCGTAAGATACTTGTTCGCCATTCCAATAAAATAAAGGAAGTTCAGACAGTGCCACTTTCTGCTGCAACTTTTCATAACACTCATAATAAAAATACTTCAGCACATAAAAAGCAAGGGCCGTATGAAACTGATTCTTATCCATTTCCTTGTTTTCAGACAAAAAAGCCTTTACTTCCAAAAGAAAATTCTTAACCTTACGTGCTGTCACATGGTTTTCTAATGAATTTGCTCCCTGGAAAAGGCCTCGATAAATTGGCAGACATCCCCCACTTTCAATGTATGCAGCCGGTGAAATGAAAGCACTTTTCGCAGAGCTTACAAATGATTCTCCCGATATTTTGATATCATTCAATTCCTGATTCATGTTTAAATCCATCATCAATTGTTCCGCCATAGTTCGATACGTTACTTTCGACAAGCTCATTTCTACGGGGATAAATTTTTCTCTATAATCTGCCCCTAAATTTAATCTATCAAAACCAGTTTTATCGTATTCATAGATGACTTTAAAGTTTTCACTCTCAATTTCATTAACTATTGCCCATACTCTCTTCACATCTTCTGCGTTAGATACTCTTTCTAAATCTTCAAAAATCACAAGAACTTTCTTGCCCGTTTTCTTTATGTCCGCGGATAAAGTGAAAAAAAATATCTGATTGTTTTTCCTCATTTGCCCATCCGCCTAGCAGAGCGTATTTTAATGTAGAAATATAGGAATTTTTCCATAAGCGTTTAAATGCACTCGATGCAGAAGAATATACGCCTTCCGACGCTAGGAACTGGGAAATTTGGTCAATCAAAACTGTATCAATTTCTCCATACTTATACGCTAATACATGGATTTTGATGATATAGTATTCATTTTGAGAATTTTCACAAAAACGATCTACCATAAAAGTTTTCCCGTTTCCCCATTCAGAAGTAACACCGACAACATTGTTGTACTGAAGCAACTTTCCCAATCGTTCTATATCCTGTTTACGTTCCGGGAATATACCGCCCAAGTACAAATCACCTTCATTTTTCTCCTTTTCCTTCTCGGTGTTTTCACGGAAAACCCGTTTTGTCAATGTCTTTATTGCCTTCACTATTCTGCTAATTATATTTTTACGTCCAGTACAAGCAAAGTAAACAAAAAATACTATAGCGATAACGCCCATTATAAGAAGAAATACATGATACGCAGATAGAGCGCCAAAGTCTTTATCACATAACTCATTCCAAAATGTGTACCACGCAAGGATATATCCATCACTGTTTTTATTTAGTGCATAAAGCAAATATGTGCCTGCGCTTCCCGCGGCCCAAAAAGAAGTGCTCCTATAGGGGGTTACATTAAATTTGGATTTGTAATTAAAATGAACAAGCAAAAAAGAGATGTCAAGAATCGCAAGAAATAGCCAAAGTCTTGGAAACCAGAATTTATCAAAGATAAACAGGAAGAATATCATTATCCCACAAAACTTGCAAATCAGTTGTTTCGCATTCACATTCATCGTTTCACGTCCTGTAACTGCAAAAATAGATTTCTTTTTTACGACAAGCACTCCACATACTCCCGCCAAGATTGATTTACCACAGCAGGAGTAAATTGCGCCGCTCTATCTTTCATCTTTCTCCCCAGCAACATTTTCCCTGTTACCGGCAATTGGATTGTCTCGGCCATTTTAGCAGCCAATGCATCTTCATCTGTTGGAATCAACTGCTTTTTCAGCTCATCACCAAACAGGTTTCTCGGTCCGCCGCATGGGCAATCTGTCGATATACAAGGCACTCCCGCGGCCATTGCTTCCATCAGTGCATTCGGCATTCCCTCAAAGTCCGAAGAAAGGACAAACACATCGGCTGTCTCTAATACTTTCTCCACATGATTCGTTGCCCCCATCAAAAAGGCTTTCTCGTGAAGACCAAGCGCATCGATCTGCTTTTGCAGTTTTCCACGCAGAGAACCTTCTCCGTAAATTTTCAAACGGGCCTCAGGATACCGCTCGACCACTTTCGAAAAAGCCGCAATTAAAAGAGCATGATTTTTCTGCTCTTCCAAACGTCCACAGGTCACGATTTCTCCTGGAACCGGATGTCTCTCCACGTGATAAAAATCCTCTTTCACTGCATTATAAATGATACGGGACTTCTTCTGCAGTCTTTTCGGAAACCAGTTCTTTGCCTCTTTCGTCTGAAATACGCAGCCATCTGCAAAAGGCAGCAGGTATTTCCCCACAATATGCCCCACACGCCCAGCATACTCCTTGTTCGGATCATTTCGTACAGAAATCAGGTTTTTCACAGGCAGTCCCCATGTCGCCAGTATTGCACGGAAATTGGGTTCTGCCATAAAAGAAACTAAAATATCTGGTTTTTCATCTTTGCAAAGCTTTCTCAATCTTTTAATACGCGTAATATTTCTTTTTAGCTTGGATTGTTTAATCTCATGCTCTTCCAGCGTGATTCTTTTCACAGCATTCGGAACTGTATATTCCCAAGTATCTCGAAAAGAAGTTACAAGAATGGTTTTATATCCCTGACGTGAAAAGTAATCTGCTAAATTAATCATAACTCTTTCCGCACCACCATCATGAATGGCATTGATATAAAACATAATCTTTTTCATACTTTATTATCGCCTTTTGATAAAATACAGTTTTTCAAGAAATATATCCAGTACAGACTTTGACCGTTTCCGTAGTGGTATGTTTTGCATTTTAGTAAAATCATTAGCATTCGAAACTAAGAATTTTTCCAAATAATCAAATGTATCAACATTCATCATATTGGGATGGTAGCAGAATGTCACTACACAGAAAGGCAATTTTCTGACATGCCCAGACTGCTGCGGTACAAAATAAAAATCATTTTGGAAATATACATCGTTTGCAATGGTGTCACTAATAACCCTTATATCAGATTCCTTCTTCAGCGCTAATAATGTATTTTCATCAAAAGTATGCGATGGAGCGAAAAAAACTTTCGGGAATACATCATGAGCATGAAGTATCTGCAATCCATGCCGAATCATTTCACACTGATGGGAAAGTGGGACGCCTGCAAATTCACTCCGGGGATTGATTGGGTTCAATCCCCCTTCCTGGGTCGTATACTTATGGTAACAACCATGTAAGGCCAGTTCCCAGCCTTTTTTTCCCCATCTATCTACCGTTTCCCAGAAATTCACATCTCGAGGATATGCATTCACCAAAGATGGATCTTTATTGTCGGGAATAATCCCCACGAGTGGTTTGATATGGTATGCATCCAGCAAATCTTCCATTCGTTTCCATTTCGGTACATCCATATACTCAGAAGCATCATCAAGACGCATAATATACTTGGTCATTCGACACCATTCTCTCCATATAATTTCAAATAAAAAGCAGATAGTTTTCTCGCCACTTCTTTGGCATCAAATGCCCGCAGTTTTCTCTGATTTTCTTCGCTGCAACCGGATCTCTTCTTCTGGCTTTCTGTTTCGAAAGCATTGAGCCAGGCAGTCATATCCGTCACAGGAAGATACTTCGGAAGAGACGTAAGCTGTACGTTTCTCGTGATGTTATCTGAAATCAGGCACGGCAACCCGCTTGCCTGTGCTTCTACAACAGAAACGGGAAGGCCTTCCCACAGGGACGGAAAGGCAAATACATCCATTACCTGATAGTAGTCTTCTGTATTAGACCTCGCGCCGGTAAAAATCACATGGTTCATTATATTCATCTGTCCGCAGGTCTTTTTCATAGGCTGCAGCAGCGTCCCGTCTCCCACCAGCAGCAGCCGGCTATGCGGGTGCTTTTTTAAATAGGCTGAAAATGTCTGTAGTAAAAAAATATGATTTTTAGGCTTTGTAAATCGTCCGATATGTCCGATGACAAATTCATCCTCCAAGATTCCAAGCGATTGTCTAACGGTTTTCCTCTTTGCTTCGCTATAAGTGAAGCGATGGATGTCGATACCATTTGGTATCATCTGATAATTGTCCTGCTTCGTCGCTTTCTCTCCATACATCCACTTCCCTGCCAAGTCTGAGCAGGAAAAGAGGTAGTCTGCGATATACCGCGTGGGGTGCTGCATAATGGTCTTGACCAACCCCAAAAGGCCTTTCCCGTTGGATGTGCTATGGCTATGTGCAATGGTCGTCAATCCATGTTTCTTGGCTATCGAGAGGTAGATGGCCGATGTACTTCTGACATGGCCATGTATGATTTTAAACTCCGGGTGTTCCGTGAAAAAGTGTTCCCACCATTTCAAATAAGTGAAATGATTGATAAAGGTATACTTGGGGCAGACAAAGATTCTTCCTCCCATCTTTCTGACTTCTTCGTATAAGTCTTTTTCTTCTTCCGGCGTAACCACGAAATCAAATTGTAATCGGGTACGGTCTATATTTCGATATACGCTCATAATGAATGCCTGCGAACCGCCAAAATGCAGGCTGTTTATCATGTGCAGGACTCTAACTGGTTTCTCCATGCTGATATATGACCTCGGTTTTTCGTTTCTGTATAATTACGGTATTGGCCGGGTAGCTGCCTCGAATCACCGCTCCCCCTGCCACGACACAGTTATCTCCTATGTGTGTACCACGCAGAATCAGGGTATTCGCCCCAATCCAAACGTTGCTGCCAATGGTAATGGGGCTGGTCTTGAATTTCATGGCACTTACCCCCCCTATTTTTGTATAATCATGATCTTGATCGTATATTAATACATTTGGTCCGAGCATCACATGATTTCCTATCGCAATCGAATCGTAAGCTGTGACAACGCATCCATTGCTCATGCCGAAGTGGCTTCCTATGGTCAGTGTCCCACCTTTTCGAACTCGGATTTTGGCACCATTGTGCATTTTCAAGATTTTCCCAATGTGAAGTGTCGAGCCGCGTTCACAGGTAATCTCCGTCAGCGGCGATGTGAGGGCGGGAAATCTGCCTTTGAAATGGCTACCATTAGTTGCTTTCAGCATGATATATTTGAGCCCCGCCAGGGGAACACAGAACAGTGCTTTGAAATATTTATTCACGATTTTCTCCTGAATCAGCTTTTGCTATTTCATCCATATAAGCTTCAACAACAATTTTTCTATCAAACTCACGTACTATCTTTTCTCTACCGAAAAGCCCCATCTTTTCCTGTTGTTCCGAATTCAAAAGTAAAAATTTTTTCACTGCCTGGATAACGGCGTTTTCATCCTTGATGGGTATCAAAAAGCCTGTAATGCCATCATCCAGTGTTTCTCTGCATCCAGGTCGATTCGCAGCAATGACCGGCCTCCCAGACGCAGCAGCTTCCAAAAGAACGTTGCTCATCCCCTCTGGATAATAAGAAGGATAAAGGAAACAGGAGCATTTTTCGTAGTAAGTGCGCAAATCTTTCTGTGGGCCATGATAAACAACCTTCGGATCATTCTTTAATATTTGTAGGTATTTCGGATCATCACAAGCACCGCAGATATCAAAAATCACATCATTGGAAGCAAACTGATGCGCAGCAGCCAGAAACAAGTCAATTCCCTTTTCTTTCATCACTCGTGCAACGAAAAGGAAATGTACTTTCCCATCATGCCAAGGGAGTAACTTATATTTCTCTAAATCAACGCCTGACCCCGGTAAAACTCTAGTATGAGCCTCCTGCTTGAGCATTCCATGCTTTTTGAAAAATTTCAAGTTATCTGTATTTTGAAAAAACACACAATCGGCTCCAGCTACACCTATTTTGTATAAACGGATAGTAAGCTTCTGCATAAGACCAGGTATCTCAACAGGCGTTCCCAAACCAGTTACGTTTGGCAGATAATGGATGTGTAAGTTTTGACAGGCCATACCTCCATATACATTTGGCTTGATGTTATACGTGAGTACGACATCTGGATTTTCATTTTTTAAAATTCTGCGATACTGCAAAAGAAGGCTCAAGTCCGCGAATGGATTCTTCCCATGCCGTCCAGTGTGAACACCTATTAATCTCGCACCCATTTTTTTTAGTTTCTCTTGATGTTCCAGAAGCTGTCCTACAATAACCACATCATAATTAGCTTCAATAAGCCTTTGAATGATGGCACCACGTAAATTATACGCATAGGTCGTATCGTTAATTAGTATAACTATTTTTTTCATTTTCTCGCTGTTACCTGTCCTTCCGCTACTCCCTCCGTGCTCTCCTTCATAAAGAGGATCTTCACGGTCGCGAACATGATTTTGAAATCCTCGAAGAGGCTGGGCTCGGAGATATACATCAGATCCATCAGGAGCTTGTCGTAGGGCGTCGTATTGTACTGGCCATAGACCTGGGCATAGCCGGTGAGTCCGCATTTGGCCTGGAGGCGGAGGTTCCACTCAGGAAATTCTTTTTCGTACTGGGCGGAAATCTCGGGGCGCTCGGGGCGGGGTCCTACGATGGACATGTCGCCTTTCAGGATGTTCAGGAGCTGCGGGAGTTCATCGAGGCGGACAGCGCGGATGAAGCGGCCGATGGGGGTGATGCGGGGATCGTTCTCGCCGGTGGAGAGTCTCGCCACGCCGTCTTTTTCGGCATCCATGCGCATACTGCGGAATTTGTAGACAGGGAATACTTTCCCGTCTTTTGTGAGGCGGTTCTGCTTGTAGAAGGCGGTGCCGCCGTCTCTTTTGATAAGGAGACCGATGATGAGCATGGGGATGGCGAAGACGATGAGGGCTGCAAGGGAGAGGATGATGTCGATGATGCGCTTCCCGAAGAGGTACTCAGGTGATGGGGAGTATCGACGGACGCGCAGGATCGGCAGGTGAAAAAGGTGGATCTTCTCGGCGCTGCTCATGATGACGTCGCCGACGCGAGGCAGGACGAAGGAGTCTATGCCGTGGGCGACGCAGTATTTCACGATGATATTTCTCTCATGGCTGTGGATGCCGCAGAGGAAGATGGACTCGGCATCCGCGAGACTCTCATTCAGATTTCTGAGGCACTCTTCGGAGGTGAGGGTGCGGATGACTTCGAAGTGGATGTCCATGCCGTAGCGCTTGATGAGGGGATTCACTTCTCGCCCTTCGCCCAGGATGATGACAGTCTTCTTCGGCGGAAACTGTCGGAAATACCAGTGGTGTGCAAAAATGCACCAGCCGATGATGAGGGCAAATTGAACAAGGAAAGTGAGCCCAAGCGGGCAATGCTGTTAAGTTAAGGTGAATTCACCGCGTTAGTTGCTTTTTCAGTT
>ERZ1034687.581-NODE-581-length-22920-cov-14.262147_pt1 | contig 22920 bp, 20 predicted proteins | sample MGYA00520704_ERZ1034687 | MGnify/ENA primary metagenome ERZ1034687 (study PRJEB33766, sample SAMN09781762) | gut metagenome | biome: gut microbiome | host: Homo sapiens | place: Madagascar | study: EMG produced TPA metagenomics assembly of the PRJNA485056 data... | reverse complement strand
AACTGAAAAAGCAACTAATGCGGTGAATTCACCTTAACTTAATAGCATTACCCTCGAGGGGAAGGTGCCCCGAAGGGGCGGATAGGGTACAGGCGGTATGAAAAACAGATGAGAAAAGCGGAGAAGTGCGCGGTACATGTGGGGAAAGTGTGAGCCCCTCGCCGCGAATGACAAAGATTTCTCGCTTCGCTCGAAATGACGATACGGGAAAGTCTGATGTCTCCCGGTCTCCCAGTCTCTTAGTCACACAATCACTCGAGGCCCCTAATCCCTAGCTGCCGATCACAAATTTCTAATTCCAATTTCCTTCATTTATGCTATAATGACTATGAGTGTAATCAGCAGGTTTCCTGCTGAAATCACGATGAGGAAACAGATATGAAGATTATTGGTGGAAAAGCCAAAGGCACGAACCTTTTGGCACCCGTAGGAAGAAATACGACGAGACCGACGCTGGGACGGGTACGGGAAAGCATTTTCAATGTACTTGCCAATGTGGGGCTCGTTGAGACGGATGTCCTTGATATTTTCGCCGGGACAGGCGCGATGGGGCTTGAGGCGCTCAGCCGGTATGCATCGTCTGCGGTCTTTATCGACAAGACAACGGGCCGCATCATCCGCGAAAATGCGAAGAAGTGCCATGCAGAAGATCAGGTACAGATCATATCGAGAGATGTAGGGGCTGCGCTGAAGTCTCTTCAGGGCAGGACCTTTGATTATATTTTCATGGACCCTCCGTATCGGAAGGGCTATATCAATGAAGTACTGGCGATGGTTTTCGACTGCGGCCTTCCTGCTGATCATGCGATCATTATTGCAGAACATTCTATATCAGAACCCCCGGATATATCACTCTTTGCTGACCGGTGTGAAGTCTGGAAAGAGAAAAAAGTGGGGGCCATTGTTGTTACCTATCTGCTATGCAGATCTACAGAGGGAGAAGTGCAATGAAAATAGCGATTTGCCCAGGAAGTTTCGACCCGGTGACCTATGGTCATCTGGATATCATCAGAAGAAGCGCTTGTCTGGTCGATAAACTGATTGTGGCAGCTTTTTTAAACCCGACCAAGCATTATATGTTTACTACGGAAGAACGGTTGGATATGCTTCGTGAGACGACCAAAGACATTCCCAATGTCGAAGTGGATGCTTTTGATGGTCTTTTGAATGAATACGCAGCGAAGAAGAATTGCCATCTTCTGATTCGCGGACTTCGTGCGTTCAGTGATTTTGAATACGAATTCCAGCGGGCGCTCATGATCAAACAGATCGATCCCACGCTGGAGACCGCATTCTTCATGACGGATGGACGCTATTCTTACCTGTCGTCTACCGGCGTTCGTGAGCTGGCCCATTTTGATGGTGATATTACCCGGATGGTCCCGCCCTATGTACAGGAAATGATCAAGAAAAAGGTAGAGAATCGCTGATCGCCATCGGCTTTTTTCTCAAACTTCGAAAAAGAAATGAGGCTTGCAATTATGGACACAAGAAAACTCTTAGAAGAATTAGAAAATGTCATCAATAACGCGAGTGAAGTACCGCTCACCAATAAGAAATTGGTGGATAAGGATGAGATCGAACGACTGATCGATGCAATCAATCAGTCGCTCCCGAATGAACTCGAGAGCGCACGCCGCATCGTCGCGGACAAAGAGCGTATCATGCTCGACGCAGAAAAGAAAGCAGAGGACACGGTGGCGCAGGCGAAGGATTATATCGCCCGCATCACGGAAGAAAGCGAACTTGTCAAGCAGGCGCAGGAGCGTGCCAATGAAGTGATCTCTTCGGCCAATAAATCCGCTGATGAGCTCCGCACCAGCTCTGTCACCTATGCGACAGATGTCCTGAAGTATGTGGAAACAAATATGGAAAACGTCTTAGACAGCCTTAAAAAGAACCGTCAGAGCCTGATCGATTCCAATTCCGCCGCTGCCCGTCAGCAGGAAAAAGAGAACAAGTGATGAGGGGCGGAGTTTGGGGATCAGCACCCGCTGCCCCCAATGAGCCCGTTGCATTCTGCGGCATATTTTCATGCGAAGACGGAACGCATGTTACGTTTTGCTAGTGTCATCAGATTGATGGATGATGCTTCAGGGCGCACCTTCATTCCTTATTTCTCATTCCTCTTTGGGGGAAGGGGATAAGTGATATTCCGGTTTTGAATGAAGCATACAGGAGGCCATTCCCATGGGACGAGAAGAGGAAAGCCGACGGATCCTTGTGATCTGTTTTGCGGCGGCTCTTCTGGCTCTGGGAGCGGCCTTTTTTCTCTGGCATACCGCAGGGGAGACGAAAGAGGAGCCACTTCCTGTGGTCGAGCTTTCCGGCAAGGAGTCTTCCCGGACGTTCCTCGTCTATGTGACGGGTGCCGTGAGGCAGCCGGGTGTCTATGAGCTTCCTGAGGGAAGTCGCTTCTTCGATGCGGTGAAGGCTGCGGGTGATGTGCTGCCGTATGCAGTTATGGAAGATATCAATATGGCCGAGCCGCTTTCTGACGGGATGAAGATCCATATCCCGCTTGATCCGGATCAGGCGGATGCACGGGGGAGCGGGCTCATCTCTATCAATGCCGCCAGCGCGAAAGAGCTCGAAGCACTCCCGGGCGTCGGCCAGGTGACGGCGGAGAAGATCATCCGCTATCGTGAGGAGCATGGCCGCTTTTCCTCGAAGGAGGAGCTCAAAAAGGTGCCCTCTATCGGTGAGAGTCGTTACAAGAAGATGGCGGATAAGATCACCCTATGATGATCCGGCTGGGGCTTTTCTGGAGTGCGCTTTTGCTGGCAGCGGGAGTTTTTCTTTTCGAGGAGCTTCCGCCTTTTCTGCTGCCTTATGGATATGCCTTGCTGCTCCTTTCCGGTGTGCTTTTCCTTCTCTATGGTCATTTCCGCTGCCGCTTTTCCCTTGTCCTTTTGGGAGCGGCGCTTTCTCTTCTGACGATCGGTGCTTTCCGCATGGCACTCTCTGATGCCCTGTGGCAGGAGCAGTCGCATTGGGCGAACCGAAGCGCAGGCACCTATGAAGGCATCGTCATGGAGGAGCCGCTGGTACAAAAAGGGGAGGAGGGCTATGCGAGATATGCGCTTGCGCTCGTTTCCATCCGATACGCCGATGGGACGCTCCAGCCGCTTTCGGGGACGTGCTACCTCTATGACCAGAAGGAGACCAGGCATTTCCATCCCGGGGACCGCCTTTACGCCGAAGGAGAAATGAGCCCGATCCGCCTGTATCAGAATCCGGGAAAGATCGATCTCACGGGACGCTATCGGAGCCGCCATCTCCTTGGAAGGCTGTATCTCAAGGAAGGCATGCATCCCGCCTTTGCCGGTGAGAGCGGTGCCTATCGCATGGAGAGATTCTCTTCGGAGATGAAGCAGTCGCTGAAAGAGACATTTGCGCCGTACATGGATCCGGTGCGCCTTTCGATCCTGATGACGCTCCTCTTCGGCGGGAATTATAATGATATTCCGGAAGAGGTCATGACGTCATTCTCCGCGACGGGCATCATCCACATTCTCTCTGTCTCGGGCTCGCATGTGGCGCTGCTCTTTGGCTTCCTGTACCTTTTGGGACGCTGGCTCTCGCTGCCGCGACGCCTTGTGATTCTGCCGGCCATCCTGCTTGTGCTGTTTTACGCGGTGCTCTCAGGGCTTGTGCCGCCCGTCATCCGTGCGGCGGTTATGGGGATCCTCTCTGTCGTTGGGATTTTCCTTGACCGGGAGAGGGCGACGCTGAATCTTCTGGGGGCGGCGGTCTTTGGTATGCTGCTTTGGGATCCTTACTATGTGTACGATGTGAGCTTCCAGCTCTCAGTCGGCGCATCCGCGGGGATCCTCCTCTTTTACCGTCCGATCATCCGCTGGATGAGCCCTTCCCCAAAGCTGCCGAAATGGGTGAAGGAAGGGATCGCGCTGTCTTCAGCGGCGCAGCTTCTCACGATACCGATCATGCTCTATGATTTCCATCGCTTTCCGGTGTATTTCATCTTTGCGAATCTTTTCGTCACGCCGTTTCTGGAATGGGTCATCATCGCAGGTCTTGTCGCAGCGCTCGTCTCCCTTCTTTGCCGTCCGCTGATGGCAGGGCTTCTCTATGCGGCAGACTATGCGGTCTTTTTAGCCCTGCGTCTGAATCTGCTCCTCTCCTCGGCCAGGGGAGCGCAGCTTGTGACAGGTGGTCTTTCTTCTTTAGAAATAGCCTTTTACTATGCACTTCTTGCGGTGGTGTATTTCAGAAAGCGGCTTTCCGGTCGCTCTCGCATGGCTGCCGGAGGCATGCTGTCGCTTCTTTTTCTTGCCATAGCGACGGTTCAGCTCCTGGCGCCTTCGACCCGCGTCATCTGCCCGGATCTTGGCGGTGACCGCGGAATCCTTCTTGTCAATGACGGGCGAAACATCTTATACTATAAGGCAAGCCGCATCTCCTCACACACCGCTGTCTGGGAGTGGAATTCCATCCTTGCCTATGAAGGGGTAGAGGAGGCAGATGTACTCATTCTGGATCTGGAGGATGTCGATAAGCCGCTCCCTCTCGTGATGGGGATACCTGTCAGGGAGATCTGGGTGACAGGCGGCGATCCGCGGAAATGGGCGACGCAGCTTCTGGCGGGACAGACAGCGCGTGTGCGATGCCTGGGAAAGGCCGCACTTTCTTTGGATGAGCTGCACTTTATCACCAATGGCAGCAGCTGGCAGATGGTGATGGGGGAGAAGGACATCTTCCTTTCCGGACGAAGACCCATGCCCAAAGCGTCTCCTCATACCCTGTGGATCACCGGCAGCCATGGCTTTCAAGAATATACGGAAAAAGACGCGGAGACCATGGCACCCGAGCTGGTCATCTACGGCGGGACCCGTCTCGTCCATGCCTATGAAGATATGGAACTTTTCGATTTCAAAGACATCCCGTCCGTGAACCTGTATCAGAAGGGGATGCAGGAGATCGTGTACAAGAATGGGTGGAAGTTAGTGACTGGTGACTGGTGACTGGTATTGCGATTTGTCAGCTTCTGGACTGGGTGAGAAGTCAGACATCAGACATCAGACGTCCCAGTCTCTTAGTCTTTCAGTCTATAAGTCTAATCCCTAATCCCTAGACACCAGCCCAAGTCACTCCCGATTCCCGGTTACATTTATACAAGGACGATCACTTATGCCTGCCAAAAAGTTAAATAAAAAGAACTGCTGCTTTCTCTATGGTGAAGATCTGGTATCCCTTGCCCTTCGTCGGGAGGGACTGCTCAAGGCCTATTTTGAGGGAGATCCGCCGGATCCCGTTCTGTTCGATGGAGAGGGAAGTCTGGAAGAGTATGAGAATGCCCTGGCAGGGCAATCGCTTTTTTCCAGTGCGACTGCGGTCGTGATACACAATCCCCCTTTCCTGAAGCACATTTCGAAAGCAGAGAAAGAAGAAAAGGAGGCCCTCCACTTTGTGGAGAGGCTCGAAGCCCTGCCGCCTGATATTTTCTGCCTGATCCAGCTCGATGGAAAGCCGGACAAGCGAACGAAGATCGTGAAAGGGCTGCTGTCTGTCTGCTACAGTGAAGAGCTTTCGCTCCTTTTGCCGCGTGATGCGGCAGGTGCGATGATACGTCTCCTGTCAGCAGCGGGCAAGCGTGTCGATTTCTCCGCACGGACTTATTTGGAGGATGTACTCTCCTCGTGGGATACGATTTCCCTTCCCCTTTTGCAGACGGAATGTGATAAGATGGTACTGATGTGCGGGGAAAAGTCCGTCGTGACGAAGGAGCTTTTGGAGCTTGCACTTCCCGACTACATGAATCAGGGGATTTTCAAATTCGTCGATGCTCTTCTGGACAAAAAGTCACAGCTGGTCTTAGAGAGTGCGGACCGCGTCTTCACGGATATGACCACCACGATCAAAAATCTCGGACTTCTTTCTTCCAAATTCAGAAAGATCAAGATCTTGAAGGAAATGGAAAGGAATCACGTGCCGCCCACCCGTATCCAGCAGGCGCTGGGGGTGAGATCCTCCTGGCAGTGGCGGGCCGTGCAGGCCGAGGCAAGGAAGGTCACGGAAGAAGAGGCGGAGTGGTTTCTTCTGGAGATCATGAAGTACCAGCTCGCTTCCCGGCAAGGCGCCTCGGAGCTTGAACTCAAAGATTTGCTGCTGAAGTATTGTTTGAGGAAATAAGTGACTGGTGATTGGCGGCTAGGGATAAGACTAAAAGCCTAAGAGACTGGGAGACATCAGACTCTCGTATCGTCATTTCGAGCGTCAGCGAGAAATCTTTGTCATTCGCGGCCAGGTGGTCGATGTTTGGGAATGCTCAAACGGGAAACCTGCTATCCAAGGAACCTTCGGGCATTGCCCCGTTTCGTCATCCTGAGCGGCGAGAAACGTCGTATGTGAGATAACGAATGCCAGAACAGCGGCGACCTCGTCATCGATCGCGGCGAAGCCGCCACCTTCATTCCTCATTCAAGAGAGACTTTCATCCCTGATCAAAGGGCAGCACGCCCCAGGGGCTAATCCTGAACCCATACACCTTACACCCAAATGTCATATACGAAACGAAGGGACTATCATTGAGTAAAAGACGATACCGCTGGAAGCGGATATTCGGACTGGTTTTCACACTGGCTGTTATCGGCATCGGAAGCGCGCCGTTTCTCTGGGTGAGTGACGGCAGGGTCATCCCCGGCGTCACCATCCATGGGACAAAGGCAGGCGGCTCGACGGAGGAAGAGCTCAAGGAGCTTTTTTCCGTGAAAAATGCGGATCTTTTGCACAGAAAATTGGTACTTACAAAGGAGGATGCTCACGAAGAGATCTCCTTCCGCTCACTCTCTGTCCGCTATGACGAGAAGGCCATAGAGAAAGCCATGGCTCTTGGACGGACGGGCGGTCTCTTCCAGCGCTGGTACGATCGCTGGCGGATCCTCCTCACCGGGCATAGTGCGGCCATCGATGCTTCTTTTGATGAGAAGCACCTCACTGAGGATATCGCCCAGCTGACCGCCAAGTATGCGAAGCCTCCTGTCAATGCGAAGCCCCGGTTTGGGAAAGACGGATCCGTTTCCTTCGATGAAGGCAGGCCTTCCATGAAAATCGACAAGGCGGCACTGGAAGAAGCCGCCGCGCTCCAACTCAAAAAGGGCGAAAGCGGAGAGGTGGAGATCCCGGCCACAGACATCCAGAAGCCGAATATGACAAAGGAGGCTGCCAAGGAAATCAATGCGGTCCTTGCCGAATACACGACCACCTTTTATCCCGGAGGCAACCGCAGCAGAAATATCGAGATCGCTGCAAACAGTATCAGCGGCAGGTACATCGCACCGGGAGTCTCTTTTTCCTATAACCAGGCGACAGGCTCCCGTTCCAGCGCGAATGGCTATCTCGAAGCCCCTGTCATTATCAATGGCAAGGTCGAGCCGGGGACAGGCGGCGGCGTCTGTCAGGTGAGCACGACGCTCTTCAATGCCGTCATCCTGTCAGGACTTGCCGTGACAGAGCGGACCTGTCACTATTCGCCGGCATCCTATGCGCCGATCGGGCGTGATGCGACCGTCGCGGAAGGTTCTCTGGATTTCTGCTTCCTGAATCATTTGAAGCATGGCGTCTACATTTATGCGGTCTACGAACCGGGTGCTGTGACCGTGCGCATCTTAGGAAATCAGGAAGACAAGCCCTCTTTCGTAGAGATCGCAAAGAAGAGCGACGAAGTCCTGCCCTTTAAGACCGTGATCCGTGTCGACCCTTCGCAGGAAGAGGATAAAAAGGTCGAGGAAGGCCACGAAGGACACAATGTCCTCGTCACACAGTCTGTCAAGTGGGCCGACGGCCGCATTTTCCATGACAGCTTCTACTCCGACTATGAACCTGTCGACACCGTCATCACCTATCAGGTGAAACCGGAAGACCCACCAGAGCCATCCGAGCCGCCCTCCCCTAAGGCAGTGAAGAAGGGAGCATGAAGTGATGAGAAATTAGAAATTAGAAATGAGAAATGGTGGAGCGGCGCATCAAAATATAGAAGCGCCGCGGAGCGTAAATCATGGCAATGCCTGACGGTGGCATTTAGTGACTAGTCACTAGTCACCAGTCACCAGTCACTGGTCAATTGGGATTTCTAATCCCTAATCCCTAATTTCTAATGTCTCATCCTAAAAAGTCGAAATGCCACCACCTGTGTTATCTATACCTCGAAAGGAGATCCTATGGGAAAGTATCGTCTGAAGTCCCGACAGGCGGGATCCGTCATCACTTTGATGGAGATCGACACCGAGAGCCGCGCATGGTACATCAAGGCCGACCATAAAGAAGCCGCATTGAAGGCGCTCAAAGATATGGGGCCGGCTTTGGCATGCGTGGAAACGATCTATATCAATGGTGACGATGTGTCGAGTGTGGTTTTTGCGCCTGCACCTATGATGGATCCGGATATGCCGCCGGTGGATTTCCTGCCGCCGGAAGAACCCATGGAGAGCTACAGCCTTGCGCCGGATATCCCTGTCTTCCCGACCGCTGACGACATCGCCGCAGCGCAGGAAGTGGAAATGACGGCACCGGCAATGGCAGAAGAGACAGCGATGCCGGGGATCTCCATGCCGAGCAGTCTGCCATCTCTTTCGAGCGTCCTGCCGAAGAGTGCTTTCATAGCACCTTCGCCCGCAGCCAAAAAAAGCGGCGCAGTGAATGGCATATACCTTGGCAGGAAGCATATCACGGGAGAGGCCATCGAGATCCGCAGCGTGAATGAAGAGAGGGACGGTGTCATTTTTGTCGGCACGGTGATCTCTATCGAGGTCCGTGAGCTTCGCAGCAAAAAGAAGCTCCTTCTCATGAATCTGGCCGATGAAACGAATGGCATCCCGTGCAAAAAGTTTTTCGACCGTCCCGAGGAAGCAGAAGCCGTCGAGTCTTTGAAACCGGGGACGACAGTCAAGGTGCGCGGCAATGTGCGCCTCGACAAGTACTCCGGCGGGCTTGTGCTGGAGCTGTCTCAGATGGAAAAGGGAGAGACAGTCAAGATCGACCACGAGGACAATTACGAGACGCCCCGTGTCGAGCTTCATCTGCACACGAAAATGAGCCTCGATGGTCTTATCGACAATGAAGAGATCATCAAGACGGCAGCAAAGTGGCATCATCCGGCGGTCGCGATCACGGATCATGGTGTCATTCAGGCGTTTCCGAAGATCCAGGATCTTGCAGACAAGTATCACCAGAAGGTCATCTATGGCATGGAGGGGTACATGATCGATGAGATCCCGGCAGATCCGGACGCCGACCGCCAGCAGTACGGTCATATCATCATCCTTGCGAAGAACATCACCGGCCTGCGCAACCTGTACCGCATGGTGACACTGTCGCACCTCAAATTTTACAGAAAACGTCCGCTCATCCCCAAGCCCATTCTGGAAGAGCTTCACGAAGGCTTGATCTACGGCTCCGCCTGCGTCATGGGAGAATTCTTCCGCGCGATCCTTGCGGGGGAAAGCGATGAGGAACTCATCCAAAAAGCCAAGTTCTACGATTACCTCGAAGTCCAGCCGCTCGGAAACAATGAATTCCTCATCAATGACGACAAGTATGGCAAGATCAATACGAAGAAGGACTTAGAGGATCTGAATCGCAAGGTCATCGAGATCGCCGACAAGGCAGGGATGCCCTGCTGCGCGACATCCGACGCCCATTACATGTTTGCGGAAGACCAGAGAAATCGTGACATTCTCCTCTCGAACTGGGAGAAACCGGGGAAGATCGAGTCCCATCCGCCCGTTTACATTCGTACCACACAGGAAATGCTGGACGAATTCAGCTACCTTCCCAAAGAAAAGGCCATCGAGATCGTCGTCACGAATACAAGAAAGATCGCCGAGCAGTGCGAAGTCTTAAAGCCACTCGCCGAAGAGTGGAAATCCTACAACCCGAAAATCGCAGGCGCGGATGAGAAGCTGGTCAAGATGTGCTACGACAATGCGAAGGCCATCTACGGCGACCCGCTCCCGAAGGTCGTACAGGACCGCCTGACGCTCGAACTCACGCCGATCATCAATCACGGCTACGGCGTCCTCTACTACATCGCGCACAAGCTCGTCAAGCACTCGAATGACCGAGGCTACCTTGTCGGTTCGCGAGGCTCTGTCGGCTCCTCCTTCGTTGCGACGATGTCAGGCATCACAGAGGTGAATCCCCTCCCGCCGCACTACGTCTGCCCGAAGTGCCACTGGACCCATTTCTTCGAAGACGGCTCTGTCGGCGGCGGCTTCGACCTGCCGGATAAGAAATGCCCGAAGTGCGGGAGCAACCTCTCAAAGAACGGGCATGATATCCCGTTCGCCGTTTTCCTCGGATTCGACGGAGACAAGGTACCGGATATCGACCTTAATTTCTCCTCGGGAGACGATCAGGGCGTCGCGCACAAATATACCGAAGAGCTTTTCGGCCGCGACAATGTCTTCCGTGCCGGCACCATCGCTGGCATTCAGGATAAAACAGCGTATGGCTTCGTCAAGAAATACGCGGAGAACCGCGGGCTGACATTCAATGATATTTTCATCGAAAAACTCTCGGCCGGCGTAGCCGGGGTGAAGCGCACGACCGGCCAGCATCCGGCAGGCATCATGGTCTGCCCGCGTGATATGGATATTCACAATTTCACGCCGCTCCAGTACGCCGCGAATAAAAAATACCTGAAGGATGAGAATGGCCGGCAGATCCCCGGGACCATCACCACACACTTCGATTACCACTCCATCTCCGGCCGTATGCTGAAGCTGGATATTCTCGGCCACGATGATCCGAAGGTCATCCGTATGCTGCAGGACATCACCGGTATCGACCCGCTGAAGATCCCCTTCGACGACCAGAAGACACTCTCCCTCTTCAGCTCGCCCGAGGCACTGGGGCTGACGCCGGATGAGCTTGCGAGTGCGATCGGAAATAAAGGCGTCACCGTCGGAGCCCTCGGCCTGCCGGAATACGGGACGCCCTTCGTCCGCGGCATGCTCGAAGACACGCGTCCGAAGAATTTCTCGGAGCTTGTCCGTATTTCCGGTTTTTCCCACGGCACTGACGTATGGCTGAACAATGCCCAAGACCTCATTAAGAACGGCGTCGTCAAACTGGAGGATGCGATCTCTACCCGAGACGACGTCATGAACTACCTCATCCAGCATGGCGTGAAGCCCCTGACATCCTTCAAAGTCATGGAAAATGTCCGTAAAGGCAAGGGCCTCGAAAAAGGCGGCTCGAATAACCGCGCCGAGCTTGATGCCGCACACGTGCCGCAGTGGTTCATCGACTCCTGCCTCAAGATCGGCTACCTCTTCCCGAGAGCCCATGCCGTTGCCTATGTCATGATGGCCTTCCGCATTGCATGGTTCAAGGTCTATCAGCCGCTGGCCTACTATGCAGCCTACTTCACCATCCGTGCCGAAGGCTCCTTCAATGCACCCGTCATCCTGCGCGGTCTTGCGTCCATGAAGCAGGAGCTGGCCCGCATCGCAGCGCTCGACAAGCCGACAGCCGTTGAAAAAGGAAATGCGACCGTCATCGAAGTCGCTGCTGAAATGTACCTGCGCGGACTCTCCTTCCTGCCGATTGATTTGGAAAAATCTGACGCTTCGCAATTCCTCATGGTCGATGGGAAACTCCTGCCGCCATTCAACTGCATCCCTGCTCTTGGCGATGCGGTGGCTAAGGAGATCGTCCTTGCCAGACAGGATCATCCCTTCACCTCGAAGGAAGACCTCAAGAAGCGAGGCAAGGTCAGCCAGTCCATCATAGATACCTTAGACTCCATGGGCGTCCTCAAAGGACTGCCGGAAGAAGAACAGATGAGCCTCTTTGCGCTCTAGTCTAGTCGCTGGCGCGACGGGTACAGGTTCAAGGTTGCGGAGCGGCGCATAAAATAAGTAGGCGCCGTGAGTTTTAGATAAGTCGAGGCGTTGCAAAGCGACGCAAATAAAAATGCCAACCCCTTCCTCTGCGCGGGTTTTCCTCTTTTAGAGGAAGCGGATCGCGATAGTACTCCCTCCTTTCAGAGGAAGGAGGGAGAATTTGGAATGCGGGCATTGCCTCATATATACTCGCGGCGTTTTTGATTTTTATGCGCCGCACCAACCCTGTTGAACCCTCTGAACCTGTAGAACCCGCTGAACCTCTTTCGTACGCAATCAAAGGATGGCAACGCCCCGAGGGGCTAACCCTGAACACTATTTCCCTTAGCCAATACGATAAAGGAGAACACCCCATGTCCCAAGACTCTCTATTTCACGCCACCACCATCCTCGCGGTCAAGAAGGATGGACACACCGCCGTCGCCGGCGACGGACAGGTGACCATGGGCAATGCGGTCATCATGAAGAATACCGCCCGCAAAGTGCGCCGCCTCTACCACGGCCGCGTCATTGCCGGATTTGCAGGCTCTGTCGCAGATGCCTTTGCCCTCTTTGATAAATTCGAGGCGCGCCTCTCTGACTGCAATGGCAATCTTGTCCGCGCAGCCGTCGAATTTGCCAAGGAGTGGCGACGCGACCGCGTGCTGCAGAAGCTCGAAGCCCTTCTCATCATGACCGACGGCGAGCACCTCTTCCTTGTTTCCGGGAACGGCGAAGTCATCGAGCCGGACGACGGCATCCTCGCCATCGGCAGCGGCGGAAACTACGCTCTTGCCGCCGCGCGTGCTCTGGTCTCCGCGACCGATCTCTCCGCCCGTGACATCGCGGAGAGATCCCTGCACATCGCTGCCGACATCTGCGTCTATACGAATCACAATGTCATCGTGGAGGAAATCTGATGAACGAAAATACAAACCTGACCCCGCGGAAAATCGTGGAATACCTGGACCAGTACATCATCGGGCAGAGCGATGCGAAGAGATCTGTAGCCGTCGCCCTCCGAAACCGCTGGCGTGCCAGCCGCCTCACGCCGGAAATGGCGAAAGAGGTGAGCCCGAAGAACATTCTCCTCATCGGGCCGACCGGCGTCGGCAAGACAGAGATCGCCCGCCGCATCGCGACCCTCACCCGCGCCCCCTTCGTCAAGGTCGAAGCGACCAAGTACACCGAAGTCGGCTACGTCGGCCGTGACGTCGAGTCCATGATCCGCGACCTTGCCGAAGAAGCCGTCCGCCTTGTGAAGAAAGAAGAGAGCGCCCGCCTTGGCAAGGATGCCGACGAAGAAGCGATCCACCGCATCGCAGAAGCCATGTGGCCCTCCAAGAAAGTCGAGACACGAAGCCCCATGGACATCATCTTCGGCGAAGCAAAGAAAGAGACGCCGATGGATGAAGGCGAGAAAGAGCGAAGAAAGGACCTCGAGACGCGCATCCGAAACGGCGATCTTGACGACCGCGTGATCGAGATCGAAGTGGAAGAGAAAGGAAATCCGGGGAACACCGATAACGAACAGGCGAATCAGATTTCCATGATGCTCTCCTCCATGATGCCGAAGAAAATGAAAAAGAAGAAAGTCACCGTCCGCGACGCGAAGAGAATCCTCGCAGAAGCCGCTGCCGATGAGATGGTCGATATGGAAGTCGTCAAAGACAAAGCCATCCACTACGCCGAAGAACGCGGCATCATTTTCATCGATGAGATCGACAAGATCGCAGGCGGCCGTTCCTCCGGCGGTCCCGACGTTTCCAGAGAAGGCGTGCAGCGCGACATCCTCCCGATCGTCGAAGGTGCGACCGTCAAGACCAAGTATGGCCAGATGAAGACCGACCACATCCTCTTCATGGCCGCCGGTGCCTTCCACGTCTCCAAGCCCAGCGACCTCATCCCCGAGCTCCAGGGACGCTTCCCGATCCGCGTCGAGCTTTCAAGCCTCACCAAGGATGACCTCCGCAGCATTCTGACCGAGCCGCGGCAGGCCCTCATCCGCCAGTACACCGCGCTCCTCGAGACCGAAGGCGTCGACATCACCTTCACCGAAGACGCCCTCTCCGCCATCGCCGACATCGCCTCCCGCGTGAATACAGAGACCGAAGACATCGGCGCCCGCCGCCTCTATACAATCTTGGAGCGCGTCTTGGAAGACCTCTCCTTCGATGCGCCGGACCTCGAAGATAAGCACGTCACCATCGACGAGAGCTATGTGAGAAATAAGCTCGGCGACGTCACGGAAAATATTGATATTTCGAATTACATCCTGTAGCACTTTGTGCCTGTCATAAAACCGCCTGAAGGGGATCCATTGTGGATCACCTTCAGGCGGTTTTTGCTGATGGGCAAGGCAGTGCATGAAACGCAGGCAAAGTCCATTTTGTAATGGCTCTGTTTTGGCATGCTCCTTGCTATGTAATAAAAGCAAATGATCGAGGAGGCAGAATGGATGGGGCTTAAGCGTCAGCCAATCGGGAATACCTGTTGTCTTGCCGGTGTCAGACAGGAAAATGCGGAGAAAGCATTGTAAAACTTATGAAAAAAGCCTTTACTTTTTCTCTTTATCGTGATAAAGTATAACCATAACAAAGAAAGAGGAGGGCTCGTATGGCTCATGCAATAGACGATTTAAAAATGGTGCATGAAGAGGAAATGAAGAATTATGACCGCATCGAGAGTGCGGTGGTTTCCGTCATGCGGCGTCACGGATGCAAGATCATACAGACGCCGACTTTTGAGGATTACGATACATACGGTACCTATTTCCCGCAGCTGCAGCGCGAGATGATCAAGACCATCAGCAGCGAGGGGGAGGTGCTGGTCATGCGGCCGGATGTGACGGTGCCGCTCGTGAAGACGGCGTCGCGCGAGTATCCGGATGCGCGGCAGCTTTTGAAATTCGGCTATGTGTCGATGGTCTTCCGTGAATACTATGGCAAGTCGACGCACGGGAAGTATTTCCTGCAGAGCGGGGTCGAAGTCCTGGGGGATGAGACGCCGGAGTGCGATGGCGAGGTCATGGTGATGGCGGCGGAATTCCTGGAGTCGGTGGGCATCCATGATATGCGTATCGATCTCGGGAGTGTGGCGTACATGGATGCGCTTTTCGAAGAGCTGCGTCTCTCGAAGGAGGAGCTGTCTCAGGTGCGTGAGTTCCTGGAGAAGAGAAATCTCGTTTCCTTCGAAAAGCTGGCTGACCGGCTGTCGATCACGAAGATCCAGAGGGATGTGCTCTTGGAGCTGCCGCGGCTCTTTGGCAGCTATGAAGAGACGCTGAAGCGTGCGGAAGGTCTTTGTCTGAATCATAAGATGGCGGATGCCCTCGCCCGCCTTGAGAAGGTGTATGAGTATCTGGCGGTCGCAGGCTATGCGGATCGCGTGCAGCTGGACTTCGGCTTCACATCGCACATGGGATACTATACGGACTTGGTTTTCCGCATTTATGCGGATGGCGCGCTGTACTCGCTGATCTCCGGCGGGCGGTATGATTCGCTGGCGGCGCAGTTCCAGGTGCCGCGTCCGGCGTGCGGCTTCGGGATGAATATGAATCTGCTTTATGAAGTGATGGCGGACTCGAATCTTTTGGAAGAGATGGCGCCCTCGTGCGATCTGGCGGTGGTCTATGAGAAGGCGGACCGGGATCTCATCGTGACGCTCATGGCATGGCGCAAGAAGGGCTACTCGGTGATGGGGGTCGCGAGTACAAATGCGATCGCCAGAGGTGATTATAAATTGATCGTTTCTTATAAAGAGGGGCGTTTCCTTTTAGAGGGGACGGCGCTCACGAAGGAAGAGCTGGAAGAAAAATTGGGAGGTCTGTAGTATGCTGCATATTGCACTGGCGAAAGGGCGCATCGCGAAGACGGTCATGAAACGGCTGGCGGAGGGGGGCTTCCATTTTTCTGATTATTCGGATGAGAGCCGCAAGCTCATTTTCACCGATGATGAGGAGCGCATCCGCGTGACGCTGGTGAAGAGCCCGGATGTCGCGGTGTATGTGCGCCGCGGGGCAGCTGATGCCGGCATCGTCGGGAAGGATGTCCTCATGGAGGACGGGGAAGAGGATGTCTATGAGGTGCTGGATCTTGGGATCGGCCGCTGCCGCATGGCGGTGTCTGGCATCAAGGGAAATCAGAAGGTCATGCAGAAGCGGATCCTGACGGTGGCTTCGAAGTATCCGTCCATCGCGCGAAAATATTTCGCAGATCGCTTCCAACCCATCGATATCATCAAGCTGAATGGCTCGGTCGAGCTGGCACCGCTCGTCGGTCTCTCGGATGTCATCGTCGATATCGTGGAAACGGGGACGACGCTTCGTGAGAATGGCCTTGAAGCCTATGATTACTTCATGGATTTCTCCGCTCGCCTCATATGTAATAAGGTATCGTATAAGATGAAGCAGAAGGAAATCGCAGAATTTATGGCGTTGGTTAAATAAATAAGTGACTGGTGGCTGGGATTCTCCAGCATCGTCATCCCGAGCGTAGCCGAGGGATCTCTACTGCACTGCGGAAATCAGCGTGTATGCGCTGAGGGGAAACGATGTCTTGGTGCTGCCTCACATCAGGCAATGAGCGTTCTGCAATATAGATTTCTCGGCTACGCTCGAAATGACGACAGCGCGAAGCGCTATCAAAACTCCGCGGCGCTTCATTATTATTTGCGCCGCACCAACCCCTTTGAACCTGCCAACTTATATACTGAAAGAAGGATAATAACATCATGGAATGGATCACAGTACCTGAAAAAGGTTTTACTTTGAGAGAAGTACGTACATTGACGAACCGCAATGTGAATTTGTCGGAAGAGCTGGAGAAGTCCGTCTCTGCCATTCTGGAAAAGGTCAGAGATGGGGGAGATGATGCCATCCGTGAGTTGACGAAGAAATTCGATGGGGTAGAGCTCTCCGATTTCCGCGTGACGGAAGAAGAGATGCAGGAAGCCCTCGCGCAGGTGACGCCTGAATTTCTGGAAGTTCTGAAAGAAGCGAAAGCGAATATTGAGACATTCCACAAGGAACAGGTAAGAAAGTCTTGGACAAAGAATTTCAGAGATGGCGTGGAGCTCGGTGAACAGTTCCTTCCCATCCAGCGTGTCGGCGTCTATGTACCTGGCGGCCGCGCGGCCTATCCGTCGACTGTACTCATGGATACGGTACCGGCGCTCGTGGCTGGCTGCCCTTCGGTCGCGATGACGACACCGCCAGGGAAGGATGGCAAGGTGAATCCGAATATTCTGGCTGCTGCTTACGTGGCTGGCGTAAAGGAGATCTATAAGGTCGGTGGGGCGCAGGGCATCGCGATGCTGGCATACGGCACGGAGTCTGTCGAGCCGGTCTTCAAGATCGTAGGACCGGGCAATGCCTTCGTCGCTATGGCGAAACGTCTCGTCTTCGGTACGGTCGGCATCGACATGATCGCAGGCCCATCCGAGGTGTGCTGCGTGGCAGATGGCAGCGCGGATCCGACATGGATCGCAGCCGACCTCTTGTCGCAGGCGGAGCATGACCCGCGTGCGGCTGTTTTCCTCATCACGCCGGATGCAGACTTTGGCAAGAAGGTCGAAGCGGAGATGGAGCGCCAGATGAAAGAGCTTTCCCGCTATGAGATCATGAAGAGCTCTGTCGACGATTATGCGAAGGCCTTCCTCTGCAGGGATGCGGCGCAGTGCTTCGACATCGTGAATAAGATCGCGCCGGAGCATCTGGAAGTCGAGCTGCCGGATCCGAAGCAGTATCTGCCGCTCATTTATAATGCAGGCGCTATTTTCCTCGGGAAATACACCTCCGAACCGCTCGGTGACTACATGGCTGGCCCGAACCACACGCTTCCGACCTCCGGTACCGCCGCTTTCTCCTCGCCGCTCGGTGTCTATGATTTCGTCAAGCACAGCAGTGTAGAAATGTATAATAAAGAGGCCTTCCAGAAGATTTCCAAGAAGGTCCAGGTTTTCGCCAAAGCAGAAGGCCTGACGGCTCACGCTCATGCGATGGAGGTGCGTGATGAAGACTGAATGGCTGAGAAAAACGATCGCTGACTTTGATCCGTACTTCGTAGCGCCGATCGCAGAAAAGCATGTCATCAATGCGAATGAAAATTATCTGAATGTCCTGACCATCCCCGGCGTGAAAGAAGAGCTTATCCAGGCTCTTGATACCTTCCGCCCGCAGATCTACCCGAAGCCAATGTCCGATGACATTCGGGAAGCGCTGGCGGACTACATCGGCGCGAAGCCGGAGAACTTCATCGTCGGCAATGGTGGCGATGAAATGATCACCTATCTGCTGGGGACCTTCCTTGATCCGGGCGATCAGATCCTGATCCACAGCCCGACCTTCGACATGTATGAGCTTGGCGCGGAAACGCTGGGTGCCTCTGCCATCAAGGTCAAGGATCTTCCCGGATACCGGCGCGATCAGAAAGGACTTCTGGAAGCGGTCAGGCGATACCAGCCGAAGGTGACCGTCATTTGCAATCCGAACAATCCGACAGGCGATCTGCTCCCGCGCGCATTCATCGAGGAAGTGCTGAAGGCCGCTGACAATATCGTCTTCGTCGATGAGGCTTACATGGAGTTTGCCCAGAAGGAAAGCGTCATAGATCTCATCGATACATACCCGAATCTCATTGTTCTCCGCACGCTCTCGAAAGCCTTTGCTTTGGCCGGCATGCGCTGCGGCTACCTCGCTGCCGATGAAGCGCTGATCGAAGCCATCGCGAAGATCAAGGCGCCGTACAATCTGAACGCTTTCACTCAGCTTTTTGCGCCGATCGTCATCCGTCACAGAGAGGATATTTTCAAAGTACGCGATGCCATCTGTGTGGAAAGAGATCGTCTCTACGCGGCCATGAAGGAGATCCCGGGCGTCACGGTCTACCCCTCCTGCACCAATTTCCTCCTCGTTCAGGTGGATAAAAAGCAGGAGGAGATCTTCGAAGCGCTTCGCAGGAAAGATATCCTTGTCAAGATTTATAGAAACAGCCAAGACATCCCGAATGGTTTCCGCATTTCCGTCACCACGAAAGACGTCGATGATGTGCTGATTTCCGTATTCCGGGAGGCACTCGCATGAGAAAAGCCACACTTCGCCGCACGACAGGCGAGACGGATATTTCCATCAGTCTGACTATCGATGGGACAGGACGTTTTGAAGGGACTAGCGGCATCGGATTCTTGGACCATATGCTGCACCTTCTGGCCCGTCACAGCGGCATGGACATTTCCCTCACCTGTCAGGGTGACCTTGACGTAGACAACCACCATACCATCGAAGACATCGGGATCACGCTGGGAGAGGTATTCGAAAAAGCACTGGGGGATAAGAAGGGGATCCATCGCTATGGCTGCTTCTTCTGCCCGATGGATGAAGCGCTCTCCCGCATCGTGCTCGATCTATCCGGTCGGTCGTACCTCGTCTTTGATGTCGATATCCCTGTCGAGAGGATCGGCAGCTTCGAGACGGAAATGACGAGGGAATTCTTCCTCGCTTTTGCAAACAACGCAAAGATGAATCTTCATATGTCGACACTCTATGGCGTGAACGGGCATCACATCGTCGAGTCCCTTTTCAAAGGCATCGGCCACGCGCTGAAGGAGGCTGTCACCATCGAAGGCGACACGGTATTATCCACCAAAGGAGTGCTCTGATGAAAATAGCCATCATTGATTACGATGCAGGAAATCTGGCAAATGTCGTGCGCGCAGCCACCCGGGCCGGTCTTGAGGTCGTCGTCACCCGCGATCCGGAAGAGATCCGCGAAGCGAAAGCCCTGATTCTCCCCGGTGTCGGTGCGATGAAGGATGCCATGGATCACCTCTCCGGCTACGGTCTCACGGACATCATCCGCGAAGAAGTCAGAAAGGGCAAGAAACTCGCCGGTATCTGTCTCGGCATGCAGGCACTCTATGAAGTCTCCGAAGAAGGGGGCGAAGTGCCTGCGTTGGGGCTCCTTTCGGGGCGTATCGTCCATTTCCCAAAAGGAAATCTCAAAGTCCCGCACATGGGATGGAATGAGCTCGTGATGCACCGGCCGCATGAAGTGCTTGCCGGTCTCCCTCCGAAGAGCTACGTCTACTTCGTACATTCCTACTACAAGACACCGGGGGACAGCGAAGACATCATCGCTTCCGCAGACTACGGCGTCACCGTGCCTGCCGTCGTCGGAAAAGACAATGTATTGGGATTCCAGTTTCATCCAGAAAAATCCGGCCCCATCGGACTTAGGATCTGGAAGAATTTAGCAGAATGGTTAGAAAAATGAAAATATTTCCAGCAATTGATATAGAAGACGGGCACTGCGTCCGTCTGAAACAGGGTAAAATTCAGGACCTCACCGTCTATGGCGATGATCCGGTGAAAATGGCACTCAAGTGGGAATCCCTCGGGGCGAAATACCTCCACGTCGTCGACCTTGATGGTGCTTTCAAAGGAAATGGCGTGAATACCGAGGTGATCCATCGCATCTGTCAGGCGGTGAAGATTCCCGTCGAAGTCGGCGGCGGCATCCGCACAGAGCAGGCCATCAAGCAGCATATCGAGAACGGCGTTTGGCGCGTCATCATCGGCTCGAAAGCCGTCGCGTCTCCGTACTTTGCGATCCAGGCCGCTAAGAAATACGGTGCTGACCATATCGCCGTCTCCGTCGATGCACATGGTGACACCGTCGCCACCAACGGCTGGGTCGACGGCAGTCGCCAGAAGGTCCTGCCCTTCGTCAAGACGCTTCTGGAGAATGGCGTCAATACCATCGTTTACACCGACATCAGCCGTGACGGTATGCTGAACGGACCGAATTTCGAGATGATGGGAAAGCTGCAGGCACTTCCCGGGATCCACCTCATCGCTTCCGGCGGCGTTTCCTGTGCAGACGACCTACGGAAGCTCTCTGACATGGGACTGTACGGTGCGATCACCGGCAAAGCCCTCTACGAAGAAAAAGTTTCGATGGAAGAGATCGTGGAGATCCAGGAAAAGTAAAGGGTTCAGGCTGACGGGGTCAAACTTGATGTGGCAGCTGCGCTGCACCAAAAGTTTGAAAGCAGAAACCAGGCTTGATCTATCCCCTTCCTCTGGAAGGGGAACGCCCGAAGGGCAAGGGGTTGGCCGAGGGAGAGGAAAGCCCCAAGCCAACCTCCGCCCCTTCGGGGCACCTCGTTCCAAAGGAAGGAGGGAAAAACAGAGCTCGGGCATCGCCCATTTATACTCCGCGGCGCTTTTTATTTTTATGCGCCGCACCACCATTCCTCATTCCTCATTCCTAATTCCTAATTCGCCCAAGGCTTTCATTCGCAATCAAGTGGACGACCCGCCTCGCCGGCTAACCTTAAACCCCAAGCCTTCTTTATCCACCACATTTGAGTACACCCGCAAAGGACGTAACATTATGTTAGCCAAACGAATCATTCCCTGCCTGGACGTGAACCACGGGCGCGTCGTCAAAGGCAAAAAATTTCACAATCTTCAGGACGTTGATGATCCGGTGACACTGGGAAAATACTACTCCGAATCCGGCGCGGACGAGCTCGTTTTCTATGACATCACTGCCACTCACGAAGGACGCGAGACCTTCGTTGATACCGTCCGTGCCATCGCAGAAGAGCTCACCATCCCCTTCACGGTAGGAGGCGGGATACGCAAAGCAGACGATTTCCGTACCATGCTGCTGGCAGGAGCCGACAAAGTCTCCGTCAATTCTGCCGCTGTGATGCATCCTGAAATCATCCGCGAAAGTGCGGAACGCTTCGGCAATCAGTGTGTCGTCCTCTCCATCGACGGCAAGCGGAACGGCAAAGGCGGCTGGGACGTCTTCGTCGAAGGCGGACGCAAGAATACAGGACTGTCCGTCGTAGACTGGGCCAGAAAAGGCATGGAGCTCGGCGCAGGAGAGATCTGCATGAATTCCATCGATGCAGACGGTGAAAAAGATGGCTATGACCTGGAGCTCATGCGCGTCCTCGCAGAAGAACTCTCCATCCCCGTCATCGCCTCCGGCGGCGCGGGAAAGAAAGAAGACTTCCTCAAAGCCTTCGAAGCAGGCGCTGATGCAGCACTGGCTGCTTCCGTCTTCCACTTCGGAGAGATCGCGATTCCCGACCTCAAACACTACCTCGCACAGAACGGAGTAGAAATAAGAGTATAAATGGTTCAAGGCTCAAGGGGGAGGAGCAGCTTCGCCGCCATATAAAATTTGTGGCGAAGCCGTTCCACAACCCTGCACCCGATTTTCCATCCCAATGCTACAAAATGCGAAAGGCAACATTATGGAAACAGTAGACATAAAAAACATTTCTTTCGATGAAAAAGGCCTTGTGCCTGCCATTGTGCAGGACGCCAGAAGCGGCGAGATCCTCATGATGGCCTATATGAATCAGGAATCCTTGCAGAAAACCATCGAGATAGGAGAGACCTGGTTCTTCTCTAGAAGCCGTCAGAAGCTCTGGCACAAAGGAGAAGAATCGGCCCACTTCCAGCATGTAAAGAAGATCTTCGTGGACTGCGATGCGGACACCCTCATCGTGCAGGTCATTCCCGATGGCCCTGCCTGCCATACAAATCATCCCACTTGCTTCTTCAGAAGCCTTACAGAGTGGGAAAATAGGGAAGAAACAGGAAGCCTTGCGATCCTTCATACCCTTTTTGAAGAGATCAAAGATCGCCGCGCCCATCCGCAGGATAAGTCCTACACCAATTACCTGCAGAGCGAAGGCAAAAACAAGATCGACAAGAAGATCGGCGAAGAAGCCTCTGAAGTCATCATCGCCGACCAGCATCAAGACAAAGAAGAAATCATCGACGAGTCCTGTGACCTCCTCTATCATCTGTTTGTGATGTGGGAGAACTCTGGCGTCGACCTCTACGACATCATGAGCAAACTCGAAGAACGCGATGAGAAGAAAGGCAATAAAAAGAAAGTCGGGCATAAGGATAAGATCTTTTAGATAGAGTAAAAAGGGGCTGTGAAGAAATGAATCTTCATTTCTTCACAGCCCCTTTTTACTTTGCTTTCATTTGGTTCAAGGTTCAGGGCTCTCGTGGCGGCTTCGCCGCCTTTTTTTAGAAGATGGT
>ERZ1034687.580-NODE-580-length-22930-cov-17.141945_pt1 | contig 22930 bp, 28 predicted proteins | sample MGYA00520704_ERZ1034687 | MGnify/ENA primary metagenome ERZ1034687 (study PRJEB33766, sample SAMN09781762) | gut metagenome | biome: gut microbiome | host: Homo sapiens | place: Madagascar | study: EMG produced TPA metagenomics assembly of the PRJNA485056 data... | reverse complement strand
ATATTATAAAATAAATAATTGCCATCAGATAATATACTGTCAGAATCTATATAAACTTCATTATCTGTGCCAACAACCTCAACCCAATTTTCTGCCAATACAGGCGGCGATGTCAACATTAATAACCCTACGAATATTAACAACAATTTAAAATAATGCATTTTCAGCTTCCTCTGTATAATCATTTTTTTGAGTTTCATTCTTAGGCTTAGTTGTTGAAACTTTCTTAACTGGAGTCTTTTTATGAGTAGAATTATAATAATCTTTCATATCTGAAAGACGAGATTTTGCATAGGTAGCACTATAATACTCATATGGGTCTTTTTTTATAATCAAATCTAAGATTTCCATTGCTTTTGTATAATATTCAATTTGCGAATAAGATATAGCAAGAGAATAGGCCAAATCCGTGTTATATTCAGTATTTATCAAATTATTCAAGTAAGGAATAGCTTCTTTATATTTTTCACTTTGATAATAATAATTCGCTAAATAATAGTTTGAGGAATAATCTTTTTTATCCAAAGTTGCAATTTTTTTATAAATCTCCAATAACTTATCACTATTACCCATATTTTGATAAATTTGAGCAATAGTTTTTAATAACTCGACATCATTTGGATGCATCTTAATAGCTTTTGTTGCATACTCTAAAGCTTTATCATTCTCATATTTATCCAAATAAACCTCAGCTAATCGTTTTAATGGCTCATAAAACCCTTTTTTATTCTCCAATGCTTTATTATAATTTGAGATAGCAATTTTTGAAAAACCTTGTTCCCTGTAAATCTCACCCATATAATAATATGCAGTTGGATCATTAGACGAATCTATTTCATTTTGAAATAACTGAGCAGATTCATCTATATGCCCCTCTTTATATAATTGTTTTGCTTTTTCCAAATTACCATTATTTGCTTTTGATAAAATATGTGGTCTCGCTTTCACCTGTTCATTAGTAGCAAACCCAACATCTATATTTCTATGGACTACAAAAAACATCCCTAAAACAAGTACACCACCAACTATTGTCGCCAAAATTAGAAACAACACATGGCTCAATCTAGTTTTTGTATGGGTCCTTTTTTCTTCACTATCAGGTTGGACAACCTCATTCGTTCCTTTTTCCTGATATGTACTCCTTGTTTCTATGTTATTTACTAAAGATTCCTTACAATATTTACAGATTTCACTATCTAATGGAATATACTCAGCACAAAATGGACATTGCTTGTTTTTTAGTTCTGTCATTACTTATCATCCTTATATTTACAACCGTATATATCATTTAAACCAACACAAGTTGTATACCCATTCTTACAGAAGAAAGTTCGATAATCAACATTACACTTTATTGTTCTTGTTGCGTCATCATAATCCCAAGAATTTAATAGATACGCTTTTCCTGGTTTTGATGTCAAAGTTGCCTCAGCTGCACAACTATAAGTGATAGAATCCTTATCATAATTATTTTGAGCTTCATTATTTGTATAAACACCTGACGTGTTATTTTTTATATTATACCCATCATAACCTTTAATTAAATCACTTAATAATGTTTTTACAGAACTATCAAAACAATTCGGCAAAACAAACTTTGCATTTATATCATATTCACTCAAGGAAACCTTTTTATATGAATATTCAATATGAGTAGGTGCATTATCAATAGTTGCATTTATAGAACAAGCATACCCTTTTTCTATCCTTTTTATTTTATGTGCAGAAGCCTTATCTAAAGATATTTCCCCCATATCTGAATAATTTGAAGTTAAATACTCTTTTAGTTTCTCCTGCATGCCTCGACTTTTACAACTTGGAATATGAGTTATAAAAAATACCATAACAAGCACTAAAAAAATTACGACCGAAAGCACCACCCAACCAAAAGCTAAATTTATCTTTTGGTTTTGTAAAAAATTAAATCTTATAAATTTTTCTTTTGAACCCTTTTCATCTGGAGTTTTTTTACTCATAGATTCATAATGTTCATTATCTAACCATTCACCACAAAAACGACATTTCTTCGCAGAAGCCTTTATTGTTTCCGCACAGTATGGACATTTTATTTCCTCGTCCAACCAATTATTACAGAATCTACATTTTTTAGCATCTTTATTAATTTCTGCACCACAAAATGGACAAATCTTTTTATTATCTTCCATGTTACCCCTTTTTTATTATACGGAAGCCTGTGTATTACAGGCTCATTATAATATAAAACTTAGTAAAAAATCAAATAGTAATATTCTTACTGAATATAGCATAATAATATCTGATAAAACACAAATATCTTCGATTAAATTAACATGTCAGCCAAGCTTATGAATTTAACAATAGGAATCTCATTTTATTTGACACTTTTTTCAAACTGCAAGTCAATTTATAATATTATTCTTTACTTAAAATATGGCAGTTTTAAAATTTATTATTTTAAATGTCAGACATTATTAAACTAAGTGTCTAGTTATAACAAACCGTCTGTTTTTCTCAAACTGTGTGTCAAAATACAAATATGTCATAACACACTAAAAAAGAGCCTTTTTAGGCTCTTTCTAAATGGAGGAGGAGGTGGAATTCGAACAAATATTTCTGCTTTTTGTAGTTTTAAATTTTATCCCGTAACCTCCAGTATTGTTTAATCTTAGAAATTCTTACTTTTAGTAACTTTCAATAATTTTTAGGGACTGTTTGTAAAATTAGTCCCTTTTTAGTCCCTTATTTTAAAAGTTTTAACTATATTAAATAGAGTATTGATTTTTTGTATGAAGCCATTTAATATAAAACAAGTCCCCTAAAATATTTAGAGGACTTGCAAATAGTCTGTCGAGAGTCCTAAATTCTGCAGACTATTTTTTGTTTGGTTTACCACCAGGACGAGGTTCTGATACAGTTGTTTTTGGGTGACTATCTGCATATTTTTTAGTCACATATTGACCAGTACCAGCATCTCTATAATTTTTCTTTTGTGCCATTTTCTTTCTCCACAAATATTCCCCTTACGACTATCGGGTTCGTACCTATATTTATTGTAACTTATTAAATTACAAATATCACATTTCTATCGAGTATGACATTCATTGCAACAAAAGTAACAGCCATCAACATTGTTTGAATATTTTCGGGCTTCTTTTTCAGCCTCTCTGCAATTATCAAAATACCCTAAATATATCAAATTGTTTGGATTTGGTAAAAAACTACAATCTTCTGCATGAAACTCATGTTCACCTGTTGATTGTGCTTGTTTATTTAAATAATAATGTTTATACATTTAAATTCTCCTTTTTTGTATCACAAACTAACTATTTACTTAATAAGTTGCAATAGTTTAATTTATGAGTTATATTGTTTTTGTAAAATTATCATAGTGGTTTTAGCTTGTCTAAAATCACTTTTTCTTTCCCCGCCCAACTAATCCCTATTCAAATTTTCATACTCAGTCTCCTTTTTAATTTACTAGTACATGAGGGCAAAACCCAATTTTCATGCATGATAACCCCAGGTTTCCATGACATGCAAATTTGTTAAAACTTTTAACATTGAAATTTTTGATAGTTGAAGTTTATATACTTCGAAAGAGAGTGTTTTATAATTCCCCGATTCTTATCATACTAAATTTCACTCACTTTAACAATCAATCTAAGGGTTGAAATTTTTATATAAATATGTTAAAATGTGTATGCTGACTCGTGAAGGGTGAAAGCTGGGTTCTCGAATGAGAGTAGGCGAAATGCTTAGAATTCCTTTGCTCCTGGGGTTGGCTTTTTTATTGCTTTTTTAGCTTTTCTTTCAGGTTATCTAATATGTGCTCTGGGTCTTTTCGAATTTCATCAATAATAAACTCTATTGCCTGCATTGAGTATGAGTAACTTGGATTTGAATTTGCTTTATATACAAAACACCACTTCTCATTGTTCTTTATATTGTAATAATTGCAAAACAATTTAAAATGGTAATTATTAAATTTTTCAACGAATTTTCCGTTTTGTTTGAGCACAATGTTTAAGCGCTTCAATTGTTTAGTTATTTCTGCATAAACCTTTTTGGCAGTATATTTATGTGTTTCGTTAGGGTCTTTTAATTTTTTTATTATTTGCACTGGATTTTTTGAATTTTTATCTATGGCAACTGTATCAGTTGCTTTATTTTTATCTTTCGTCAAATAATAATGATGTTCTATTCTAACAGCAAAAGAGCTATTGCTATCTTCTACAATTTTAGAGATTTTGTCATTTAAACCCAATAATTTTTGAGCTATCTTGTCAGAATATTTTGCTTTTATTTCATTTTCATCAAGTGCTTTTTCTTTTACAACCAAGTTCAGGAAATTAAGAGAAATCAATTCTGTAACATCTATGTTATGAAATTGCATAATTTTGTCATTAAAATTAAAAATGCAGGATTGAAACAATGGTACATATACCATTTCGTATTCTTCAGTAACAAAATGAGTGCTTGTATTACGTAATTCTATTATTTTTTCAAGATTCATTCTTAATGGGTCTTTATCATTTGTAAACACAAGTTTTATACAATTTTCTAATGTAATTGTTCTATCAGGATTATCTTTATAGTAGATACTTGTTTCTCCTTGGGTATTAATTAGATGAGCTTTTAACATTAATTCCCACGCATTACATATAAAAAATGCAAAACCCTCAACCCTATATTTTATGGTTGGCTTATTATACACTTCAATAGCAAGAATGAATGCCTCTTGTGCTTTTTTTAATAATTGACTTACGATATTATTCATAAGCCAATTATATCATATTGTGTAAGGCATGGTAAACACCATATTTTAAATTGATTACAAATTATTTACCTTCAACCTGCCATAAAATTCATCCATCTTATTTGCAACTTGTGCTTCTTTTGATTTGATTATATGAGAGTAAGTATTCAGGGTTACATTTTTATCAGCATGTCCGAGTCGACCACTGACGGTTACAATATCTTCACCTGATGAGATTAGCAGACTAGCGTTTGTGTGGCGGAGTTGGTGGAAGGTTATTTTAGGCAAGTTATGACGTTTTAAAAAGTTTGTAAACCACTTATATGGTCGTTGCGTGCTTATTGGTTTGCCATCTTCATGCAAAAATACATATTCCCCATTTTTCCAAGCCGTTCCTAACTTCAATCGGTTTTCTGTTTGTTGTTTTTTGTATTCTTTCAACAAAGATATTACAGTTTTAGAGGCTGTAACAGTTCTCACACCTGCATCAGTTTTTGGCTTCCCTTCAACATCTCCAATCCCTGCAATATAGTGTCTTTGTTTATTTATGCTAATTTCACAGGTGCTGAAGTTAATATCTTCCCATTTTAAGCCCGTAAGTTCTCCTTCTCGTAAACCTATATCAATAGCAAGATAAATCATTGTCATATACATCAAAGGTTCACGATTTAACGCATTTAACATTTCTGCAACTTGCTCATCATTGTAATATTTCGCTTTTGGCTTTGTTACTTTTTGAGGTTTTGCACGTTCAGCAGGATTGTTCATTAAGATATTCCAATCAACTGCAGTTGATAATATTGAATGAATTACAATGTGGTGATTACGAACCGTTTTTCTTGTTAATTTCTTTTCTGTATCTCCTTTAAACATTCTATGGAAATCTAACTTATAGATACGGCAAAGTTTTTGAGCAGTTGCATAATTAGTTGCCATACCCGTTTTTAATCTTCTACAAGTTTTAGAAGATATACTAGTCGTTTTAATTATATGTGCAATTGTTAACGGTTCAAGATATTTTATTAGAGATTTTGTTGGTGTAAACCTGCCATCCAATCTCGCACCTTCTTCGTCAAGACTATTGTAAAATTGTATCAAGTGATGTGGTTGCAATTTGTTAAGTGTAATATGTCCTATTACAGGCAATATCCTGTTAAGTATGATTTTGTATGATACTAGAGTTGTAGGAGCTAAGTTTTTCTCTGCATAATCAGTAAGCCATTTTTCTGTAAATTCTGCAAAAGTTATTTTTTCACCATCTAAGTAAACTCCGTTTAATACTTCGTTTTCAAACATCACCATTTGACGGTTAAGCTCTTTTTCGGCTTGTTTCGGTGTTAATGTTTCATCAAGTTTAATTGTTTTTCTTTTGCGTAATTTTTTGCCTTTGGAGTCGTAACCCTGACAAACTGTTAATCTGTATGTATTTTTTGTAACTTGTTCATAAAATGCCATTTTATTTTCCTTCTAATCATTTCCTATTATCTCCCTTTTTCACAACTTCCAGCTTCATTTTCTTAATTCTTATTGTTAAACAAAGGTTTTTAAACCTTTCCTTTAATACACTTCATATAGTGTTCGTTGAAATCCTTACATCCGCAGTTTAGAATTATTCGTTCAAACATTGGATATCGTTCAATGATTTCACCTGCCACATTATTTCCTGCTTCATCATTATCAATAAACAGGTAGAATTTTTTGTACCTTGTGTAATCTATATAAGGCATGACCTTTAGAAGTGCGGCAACTCCATTTGAAGGTGTAACAATGTGGTAATAATTACTTTGTTCTTTCTCATTGAGATATTGCCATAATGCGTAACCATCTAAATATCCCTCAACCACGACTATTGCTTCAGTTTCTGCCTTACAACTGTTTATCATTGCAAGTCCTGTGGGTGTTCCTTTTTCTCTGTGTAAGCCTTGTTTGCTGAAATCTAGCGGTCGGTATTCAAAGCCGATAATATTTCTGTCTTTTCCGCTCGTGTATTCAAAGGTTGGAAATACCCAGGTTAGTTTCTCTTTATCGATTCCAATTTTAAGCTGTTCAACAGTTTTTCGCTCTATGCCTCTAATATCTTCTAAATCTTTAAGAGGTTTGTGAAATATGTTTAATAATTCATGATTACAATTTTTTAAATAAGTTTTATATTCCTTTTGCTTTTCGGGTGTAAAAAGCTTTTTGTAATCTTGTTGCAATGGTGTTATAAGGCTACTTGAAATTTTACCTATTTTCAAATCTTGCAAAATTTGAACCGTATGTGATTTATCCGCAAAGCAACTTAATACATCTTTTTGAATGTTATATTGCAGATTATCTCTGTGGTTATCTCTGCCGTTTTTCTTACAGTATGGACATTGCCAGTAATATTGTTTCCTATCTGTTTTTCAGGCTCACCGTATTTGGCAATTATTTTTTCTAATTTATTTGTTTTTTTCATCTTTATTTTTCCTTTCATTTTTGCTGTAAATGTCGTCAATCCCTGTGTTTACATTATCTTTTAGGTTTATAATGTTTGACTAAGCCGTTAATGCAAACAACATTTAATCATTAAGTAATTTCTCTAAAGGCACGACAAAGTCGCTTAATTCTTGATTTTTTATGCGTATTAGTTTAAATTCACTACCCGAGTTATGATTAATTGGTATTTCATTCAGAAAATATCCCTTTGAAATCGCAATTTCTTTAACCATGTCTATATATTTATCGAAATTTTCTTTAAATTTATCCCGTGATAAACCAAAATGCTCACGGTAGCTTGTAATAAGTTCATTTTTCTTGTAGCTGGAACCTTCATGCTCAAGAAAGAAGTTAAATCCCTTATCATACATATCTTCATGTTTTGGAGTGTAAGTGCAAAACCTATAAAAGTCTTTGCTAAGTTCTTCAATTGTATCAATAGCCATCCGCATGTCATCAGGATAGATAAAATGTTCGGTCGGATGATTAACGCAAGCATACCCGCACGATACTTTTATGGCTTTTAGCTCTCTTGATTGAATTTCTTGTTTAAGCAGTTTGTTTTCTTCTTTGTCGGCAAGAGTATCTAATTCAAATGTATAAGGGAATAATACCGTTTCAAATGTTGCATCCGTCATTTTAAATATTGCTCCAAATTCAATCTTCTCAATAATTTCAAACAGTTTGTACCCAAGTATAGCCATATCTCTGAAATACTGTCTTTGTTCCTCTAGAGCTTTCTTTGGGTCTTTTTGACGTTCGCAAGGTTTGGGTTTATTCATAAATGTTATAACTGCTCGTCGTCCCAAGCCTGTTTCAAGTAAGGAATTAAACCCCTTTTTTAAGTCATATTCAAATAGAGTGTGGTCAGAGTGAAAAAGAATATTGACAGGAAAATCGGTTATATTTTCTTCTCTTTCTTCCGTTTTTATACTTTTTGATGTGATTGTACCATCATAAGCTGTAAAAATTTGTTTAATATATTGAACTTGTTCATTTGTTGGATTATTCAGGAAATGTCCAAATTCAGACATTTGTATTGTAAGACTACCAAAGCCAATTTCTTTGAGAATTTTTGCATCACTATGTAACCCTTCTCGGGTGCCATCAGAGGTCTCTAACATTGGAAGTCTCATTTTTAAATTTTCTTTGATATAAGTATTCCGCTGTCTTTCTTGAGCATCTTCGGGATATTTTCTTTTTGCTTCTTTTTCAATTTTCTCTTTATTTTTTGCTTGATAGGTTTCAACTTCACACTTAAACCAAGTTTTAAGGTAACAATTAAAGTATTTATTTAAATCTTTTAAAATTCTGTCTTTACCTGTACCTGATGGCATAAAATTAATAGCATAATAATTTGGGTATGCGGTATCACTATTGTTCGCTTCTATGTATTTTACCCGCTTTGCTGTTATATTTTGCAACAAATATAGAAGAAGTGTGCTTGTAATGACACTTCTGGCAGCTTTAGGATATCGTTTTGTTATTGTAACATTCATTTTTGCCAAAATATCAGGCATATAGCTAACTTCGCTTATATCGCAACTTACGTCATCAAACTGATATGACAAATCAAATAAATTCGGAAACAACTGGCATAAATTCGTTAATTCAGCGGAATCCTTTTTTTCAACCTGACAATCGGACATATCAATAGTTCCCTCAAAGAGGCTCCTTAAATTATATTTTTCCATTATGCACCTACCTTTCTGATTTTACTTGTATTGTTGTCTTGTTCTTCTGTTTCAGTTTGTGTTTCGCCGTTGTTCAGATACTCAATCAGGCTGTCAACATTAACAAGATATTTCGAGCCGCTACGAACATATCTTACCTTTCCTTGCAACACTAACCGGCGGACATGGTATTTTGCCAGTCCGACAATTTCTGAACATTCACTAATTGATTTCATAGTTGGAATTTTTTCCATAGTTTTCTCCTTTTTTTATTCCTATTTTTAACTCATTTTTAGAAAGGGAAATAACATACCCTTCTACTAATATATGCGTGTTTTTTGCCACTTGACGTGTTTTTTTTGAGGGTTTTATTAAGAATTATTAAGAAGAAGTAGTATATAAATGCACCTGCATGCTATGTTATTAGTGGATTTTAAGGATTTATTTCTTAGCATGAAATTTGTATGCAAAAAGCACTTTCTACATTGTTGTAAAAAGTGCTTTTGATAATGATATTTTTTAGTTTATTTTGTTGTAATCTGGTAAATATATTAATTTACTTTAAAGATTTATAAATGCGATACAAGATTTCAATATTAACTTCTTCTTTTCTAATAGCAGTGATTAGTTCTTCTTTCAAAATCTCTTTTTCTTGCAAATAGCCAAAATTAAACAAATCTTCAATTCCAATATTAAGAGCAGTTAATAACTTGGCAAGATGTTCAGCTGTAATAAAAGTTTTTCCTCTTTCAAGTTTACTAAGCGTTCTTTGTCCGAAACCAACCATTTCAGAAAGTTTATCTTGTGTAAGCTTTCTTTCAGTTCGTAAATCTTTGATACGCTTTCCTAAAAGTCCTTTTATGTCTAAGTTGTTTTCCATTACTGCCCTCGTTCCTTTAATAATAAGTGATTCATAGTTTACTTTACAGACTATCTGTGGACATAATAAACTTGCTTTTTAAGCTTTTTATGCGTAAAATACTTTCATTAAGTGTTACTGATGTTCAAATATTGCCTCTAAGTTCTAATAGCAGAAAGGAAATTATGGAAGCTCTGAAAGAAATTTTGATTAAGAATGAATGGTTTACCAAGCAAGAAGTAGAAGAAACTTTTACACCTGACGTTGTGAAGTGTATTGATGAATGTACTAGACCAAAACAAGATGAAATTTTTAATGCCTTTGAGGGCTTAAAGCCACAAGATATCAAAGTGTTGATAATCGGACAAGACCCTTATCCTGATGAAGCAAAAGCTCATGGACTTGCTTTTTCTTATAGAGATGGTTCTATTCCTGCTGATGATTCTTTAAGAAATATTTTTCATAAGATTAAAGACGATTTGGGCATAGATAATACTCATACAAATTTGTCAGCTTGGAAAGAGCAAGGTGTTTTATTGCTAAACACAGCATTAACATTTGCTCCTAATAATCAGGATTTCCATATAAAAGCTTGGCATGATTTTATAAATCAAGTAATTTCTAAACTTCTTAAAGTTAAGACAGAAAATAATCAACCTCTAGTAATTATGTTATGGGGAAGAAAAGCTAATGAGATAAAAACACTTGCATATAAGGGGAAAGAACAAGAATTAGTGTTTAACCAACAATATCCATTGATTAAGCTTTTGCGTTCTTCTCATCCATCCAACAATTATCAAGCTTGTACAAAAGCTATCTACAATGGTGAAATTCCTGCATTCAACGATACAAACTACAAACCTTTCAAAGAATGTAATGAGTTTCTAAAAGCTAACGGTTTTAACGAAATTAGGTGGTAATTAACGGTAAAGGAACATATTAGTATTATGGGTATTTTAAGCTACATAGTTATTGCTATTTTCTTAATAGTAACAATTTCGTATTGGATAATTTTAGAAAGTTTTTGGAGTGGCTTAGGAATAGGCATACTCGTTATATTCCTGCTATGGATTGCTTTCTTACCTCTTTGGATTGCAAGAGTCAGGAAACATCCACATAGTTTGGCAATATTTCTCATAAACTTGCTACTTGGTTGGACTTTATTATTTTGGCTGATAGCACTTATTTGGGCTTTCGTTGGGAAAGAGGAGAAATAGGACGTTGCCTATACAGATAAAATTTTTCTGTTCCTCTTTCTAAAATCAAGAACTTATTCAGCTTGTTAGAAGAATAAATTAATTTGAATTCCTTTTTATCATCTTCGACCTGTTCAAGTAGTGTTAAAAGATTTTTTACCGATTTTTTGCAGATTGGAATGCTTTGTACAAGTTGAGAGTTTTCGTATTCCCAATAAGGTATTTCTTCAATATCTGCAACACTCACCTTTTCTAAATCTGCTTTATTTACCAGTTCTACCCTATTAGTAACTCCGTATTTTTGACAAAGTGAATCAATTCTTGGGTCGCAAGTTCGCATTGGTTTAGATAAATTTTTATTAATTTCTGCAAAAGTCTGATTATTTTTCAAACCTTGTAATATAATTAGTTCTTCTTTTGTTAAATACATTTTATCTCCAACTATTTCTTTGCAAATTTAAAATTTTACCCACTTTGCTCTTTATGTGTGCATAGGGTATTGATAAAAAATGGGATTACCATATTTTGCCCGTATTTGTATCATAATTTAGAGTAATCGTTTTGTTTAATTTTACAGATATAAAATCAATTACTTTTTTCTCTTTTTCTACATAACGACATCTAAATTCTGCATAATCATAGTAATACGCAAGAATTATATCATCTACCATTTTTATTATTTCTTTAGGGACATTTATGTCAAAAATTGTAACGCATTTTGGAGTTCTTTCACTTATGTTTCTTCGTAAAAGAGTATTTATAAAAATGCTTGCATTATATTTTTCTGCTATTTCTTTGACAAAATTGGCAACATTGTTATCAAATGAAATAAGTTGCTCTAAATCTTCATAACAATCAATGAAAATATAATCAGGCTTAAATTCTTTAATTTTTAGCTCTAACGAATGTTCATCTCCTAAAAGTTCAAATGTCTCTAAATTCCACTGAGAAATATTTTCTAATGCTTTTGCTATGAAACTTAAGTAGTTTTTAAAATGTGACTTTTCTACTTCCATAAAATCATTGTGTAGTTCTCTAACAATTAATCGCCTTAACAATTCTTGTCTCCATAAACCAAATGAACAAAATAAACATTTTTTACCACGAATACAAAGATTAGCTAATAAATTTAATGAAAAATTTGTTACATCATTTTCAGGCTTTCCGCCTAAAAGAATAATGGAGTTTCGTTTTAACCCGATAAGTAAGGAATCTAATTTATCAATTCCTGTTGTAATTTCCTGCTTGTTTTGTCCCATAAAAATATCCTTTATGTTTTTAAGTTTGCATAACTATTTATCATTGTTCAAATTTACAAATACAAACTCATCCGTACTTTAATTTCTTACGAGTAAAGTGCTGTTTCTCAATTACATCTAATAATGTCATAACCCATATTTATAGCTTTTTGCTTAGCTTCGGCTCTATTGTGAGCTTCTACAACTATTTCTTCCTGCCTTGCATATCTGCTACCTCTAACACGAACTAACATTTTATACTCATAAGTGTCTTTGTGGTGATATTCAGGTGGTTTATCGTGAGAAATGAAACTTGTATCAAATTTGGGACTGCTATAATCTACATTATTTTTAACAGGTGAAGAATTTGCCCACAAATCATCTTCATTATTGTAGTAATCTTCTTCATAACCATCGTTATAATCGTCATAATAATCGTTATCAGAGTTATAAGTTCCTATCCGACCTCTGATTTCATTCATAAAGCCATTTACAAAAATGTAAATTACTAACGCAATTCCTAGCCATTTCATAAGTTTGTTCCTTTCTTTGTTTGTTCACAAACTTATTATAAATTGCTTTTCAAAAACCCGCTCCCAAATTCATCGTTTCGGTATCTATCAGAGAGTTTAAGACCTGTAACATACTCCAAAACTAACAAATAGCTTAGATTTACCACAATTACCATTGACAATATCTCTAAAATCTATGTCTTATTTGGGATTGACCAGATTTACCGCAAAAACCGATGTGTAATATTGAGTTTTGCTTAATCTCTGAAACCCTCTAAAATCAACAAAATTTTTCAGCAGTCCCTTTTTGGGCCCTTTTTTGCAAAATTTGCTTATTTTTTGAGTTCAAGGACAAGTTAGAAACGCACTAAAAAAGAGCCTTTTCAGGCTCTTTCTAAATGGAGGAGGAGGTGGGATTCGAACCCACGGTACGCGTGAACGTACGACAGTTTTCAAGACTGCTCCAATCAACCGCTCTGGCACTCCTCCATACGATTGTTCGGATGTAATTCTATTGTATTAAATAATTTTTCTTTGTCAAGTGGCTTTTCCGAATTTATTTAATTTAACTTTTTACAAAAAAATATTTCAACATATAAAATCCCGAATTCAAAAATTCCTCCTTCTCTCCAGTATATTTAAACCCCATCTTCACATAAAACCTAATTGCTCTCTCATTTTTATCCAAAACGTACAAAAAGACTTCTTTCGATTTCTCAATAACATTATTTAAAATCTTTGTACCAATCCCTTCTCCTTGAAAAAACGGATCTACAAAAAATTCACTAACTTTTGTTTTTTCACCAATATCCTCAATTTTCACCGTTGCTTTAACTATTCCATCATCATATACGTAAATATTATCCAATGCGCTAGGCTGACTAAGTTTTTCTATCTCGTTCAAAACTTGCATCTCATTAAATGAAACATTGTCATTTTTAAAAATCGGTCTATATGTTGTTCTTTTTGTAAAAATTAATATCTCAGCAATCCTTGAAATATCCATATTACCAGCTTTTCGTAACATTTAATTTCCTCCTACCTATACTGCAACTTTATCAAATAAACCACATTCGTCAATTTTTTATGTAAATTTATCTTCACTCACATAGCAAAAAATATTTTTACAAAACTTATATGAACAAACATAGGAGAAATCAAATGAGCAAAATTAGTCCTATAATAGGCTCTACCAAACAACTTACAGGTGAAACAAGATTTATAAATGACGCATTACGAAAACATAAACTCACAAGATACAATTTAAAAACACTCAAACAATTTCAACCACTAAATGATGACATTGCAGAATTTAGTAGCAATTTTCAAAAAAATTACAACGACTATAAAAACATTGAAGAAACAAATTCTCTTATGTCTTTTGAGAGAAGAAAATTAGCTCAAATTGAAGATACCGTTTCACAAGGCTATTTTAGAGATGAAGAAATTTTTGATGAAATGAGCGATTATGCAAGCAGAAGCTATAGCTCTGACGACATTCCAATTGCTGAAAAGCCTAGTATTCTAAGTCAAATTTCTACAGTATTTTCTCTGGATAAAGACCTTGACAAATCTATTCAACGCAAATTAAAACGTATATCTATGGGGGATAAATTAGAAAAAGAAGCCGCTAAATTCGGTCGATATCTAACATTCAAAGAAACTCCTATTATTGCAGAAGAAGCTCTTGTCCAAAAAGAAGCTGGAATTTCAGAAAAAAGAATTATACAAAACTTTAAACGTTCATTTTTGAACAAACGAAATCCACAAGACAAGAATTTTTCTGTAGAATTATTCCGCTTTTTATCTCAAAAACCGGAAAACAGGAAAGATGTAATTTTAAAAGCCATAGATGGCGATGAAATCGTAGATACAGCATTAATTGAATTTTTCCCGAAAATCAATAGTATTTTGTCAAACGAAAAATTGACCCAAGAAGTTATGGAAGATTGCAGAGTGGATGGAATTACTGATCCTACTCAATGCAATTTTGCAAAGCAGTTATGCCAAATTTATGGCAAATGGGATGATACAACAAAAGATTTTCTTCAAAGAACCGTTTTTGACACAATAAAAGGTCCAAAATCTTGTGAAGAAGCAGTTAATATATCTTTAAAATGCTTAAGAGAAAATAATTATTCGATAACTAAAACTCTTATGGATAGAAATTATATTTATAAAATGAAACACCTTGATAAAGATATGCGCAAAAAAGTAGCTGAACTCAGCAAAAACTAATCAATTTTTCTCGCAAACTTTTTGTTATAAAAATGTATCACTAGCGGATAAAGAACCGTTATATATAATCCAATCAAAAAGCAACTGCTAAATCTTCCGATTGGAGCAGACATGTATTGCAAAAAGATCGGAGTTAAATATTCCTGTAAATACACTAAAATTAAACCGCCAAAAAGAAAAAATAAAGCTTTTCCCCCAAAACCGCATTGAGGTACATCAAAATTTACAAATCTTCTTTCTAACAACCACCCGGTAAAAGCGCCTAACGCAAATCCAGCTTTTGGGAAAGATTCAAATCTCATTTTTTCAGGATCAACAAGAATTACACCATTCAAATAATCAACCGGATAATGTTTAAACTCTGTATAAATTATCAATAAAATACACAAGATTAAAATAATTCCAAACGCAATTAAATCACGATTTTTGCCGTTTTCAATCCATTTTAGCACTTTAGATGTCACATATAAAAGTCCAACACCCACAATCATTGAAACAACAACATCTTGAGGCGTATGAACACACAAGTAATTTCTTGAAAATGCGATTAAGAAAACCATTGTAATAAGGGAATATCTAAGAATTTTGTTTGACCAAAACTTAACTGCCAAAGCTCCAAATGTTCCCGTTGCAATCGCTGTATGACCGCTTGGAAAAGAGTAGCCAGTTGCGTGTTTCATGGCTTTTTCAAGAGGATGTATTCTATTATCCAAAATCCATGGGCGATAGATACATGCCGTAACTTTCAAAAATTGGTTAACAACAAGCGCTCCAAAAAAGTTCCAAATCAAATAAATCCCACATTTTTTGTTTAAAACCCAATAAAACAATGCAACCAAAAGCATTGCAAAAAAATATTCCCCGAGAAGTGTTATATGATATAAAATCCAGTCAAACGCTCCATGCGTAACTTCTCTAAAATTTTGCAACATCAATAAATATTCTAGCTGTAATCCCAAAAATTTTTCCATAAAACAATTTTATTAAGAAAAATTTTCAAAATCAAATATCTTAAAAATTTTTCATGTATATAATTTGCAATATTTGTTAACTTTTAACTGATTTTATTAAAGTTTTAAATATATTTTTCCGTTAATAGCGTATGTAGTGGAGATTAATTATGTTCGACGATATTAATATCAACAGTTTAGACGGAATTAAAAAGATTATAGCCCAAAAGTGTGACCAGAATGACGATGGAATTTTACAAGATACTAATAAATTGCAAGAGGTTAGTATTTTCAACAAAACTTGTAAAACCATTAAGGGGACAACTTTTATTTACAATGGACAAGCATATAATGCCGACGGTACTGAAAACTATACAAGAGAAGTTCCTCGAGAAATAAAAATGCCGGAATTTAAAATGTTTAAAAAGCCGAAAAATCTTACCGCAAAAGATAGCATAAGTACATCTTATGACTGGTCGCCTGAATGGTTAAACAACTCTATTGAACAAATGACAACTGCACCAAAATATAAAGGTAAATATAAAAAAAGTATTTTGCGTGGAAAAGCTCAAGCATTTATTGACAGTGGCAAAAAATGGGATATAGACCCACGAATTCTTCTTGCTGTTGCAATGCAAGAATCCGCAAGGGGTACTAAAACAAGAGGCAAAAACAGTGTTGGAGGGCCTAAACAAAATTTTAATTCAATAGAAGAGAGTATTGATCATATTGCACAGAGAATTGATACAATAAGGACTAAGCAACATAGAAAAAAAACTACAGTAGATTCAATTGCCTTTGGATACACAAATGTAAAAGCTTCCGCTCCAACATGGAGTAAAAATGTCAACAGTTACATAAATCAAGCGACAAAATACTACGAACCGTCGAAATAAGGTTAAACATTATAATCTATTCCATGTTTTTTAAAAAGTTGGTTGAAAAATTCTTTATTTTTCAAAATATTTTCATCTGTCAAAGTCATTGGCATAGTATAATTTATAGGATGTTGTTTTTGACTTTTTTCAGCAATAACTTTATCCAAATATTCGCCTAAAACCTCATTTGTTTCGGCACAAATCTTTCTTTGTTGCGGTATATCAGCGTTTTCTTTGGCAATTTTTAACTTATCCGCCAAATCTTGCGCCTTTTGAGAAAATTTTTCATAACCATTTGATTTATCACCCGAAAGCGTTTTTAAGAACTTATCTCTATCAGAAAAAGCTAAATTTGGTGTAAATTTATATTTTGCATGGAAATAAATCGCAGTATCCTTTGAAATTATTTCAAAATTTTTAACCTTGTTTTCCATAATTTCTATAATGCTTGAAAGCCTCAAAATTTCCCCAAAATTAAACCCTTTTTGTTTATATTCGTCATTAACTCGAATAAAAAGTCCCGACATATTTGGAGAGCCTTCAAAATACGCAAATTCTTCATACCCCAGCAATTTATCAAACCTGTTTCTTAATTCGGTTATAAAATTATGTCCGTAACCAGCTTTTGGCATTTTCACATCAAGGTACAATTTTCCAAACTTATTTTCAGGCACAACAAAAGAACAAAGTTTTCTTGTATCACCTTGTGCAACATTAGTTATGATAGGTTTTGTGTTTTTTATAAATCTAGCTGGATTAATTGGGTTAATAATTTTCATAATACGTATGCTAATCTAAAACCTGTAAATAAAAATTTTTGCGTAATTTTTAGATTTTATAATATAATTCACCTATGACAACAATTGATTTTTCAAATGTAATAAAAATTAAAAACGCCGTTAATGAAAAATTCGGTGAATACGTACACTTTCATGATGCTTGTGGCGGACAATATTTTAACCTTGAACACACATCCCCGCAAATTATTGAATTTATAAAAGAATTTGTCAAAACTCTAGGCTATACCGCAGAATTTGAAGAAAATGGATTGTTTTTTACATTAAATTGATTAATCTTTTTTGATTTATAATATTTGTATGGAATATTGTAATAAATGCGGAAACAAATTAACCGAAAAAGAGTGTATAAATTGTGGAATAAGTGAAGGGATGGTTGCTTATTGCGAAAATTGTGACGAGTTCAAATTTCCAATATACAATGTCGCAGTTAGTGCAGTCATCTGCAATCCTGATTTTTCCAAGATTTTATTAATCCAACAATACGGTAGACCAAAAAATATTCTCGTTGCCGGCTATGTAAATAAAGGCGAAAACCTTGAACATGCTCTTATTAGAGAAATTAAGGAAGAAGTCGGATTGGATGTAATAGATTTTAAGTTCAACGCATCAAGTTATTATGAAAAATCAAATACGCTGATTTGCAATTTTATTGTCAGAGCAAAAAACGAAAACTATTCACTCACAACCGAAGTTGATACAGCAAACTGGTTTACAATCGAAAAATCTAAAGAGGCAATTTATAAAGGTAGTTTGGCTGAAAAATTTTATAATTTGGCAATTGAAAAAATTCAATCATGCTATAATTAAACTATTCTGAAAGGATTTTAAATATGAAAACAATTAAACTAACAAAAATGCAAGGTTGTGGAAACGACTTTGTAATAATTGATTACCCCGAATACGAAAAAACCGGATTAAAAATGAGCGAACTTGCCAAAAAAGTTTGCAATAGAAATTTTGGAGTCGGTGCAGATGGAATGATTATCCCGAAACTTAACCCTGAAAACAAAGAGGCAGATATCAGTTGGTATTTCTATAATTCAGACGGTTCTACCGCTCAAATGTGCGGAAACGGAATGAGATGTTTTGCAAAATATTGTATTGACAACAAACTAGTTGACAAAAAATCATTTAGTGTTGAAACACTTGCAGGAATTATCAAACCTGAACTTCTTGATAACGGATTAATTAAGGTAAATATGGGAAAACCGATTTTAGAAAACAAAAAAATCCCGTTTTGGAGCGAAAATGGAGAAAAGAAACTTACTGCCCTTGACAGAGAATTTGAAATTACCCCTGTTTCTATGGGAAATCCGCACTGTGTAATTATTACAGACGAAGATCCGATGAAACTTGCCCAAACTTACGGCCCTGTTATTGAAAAACACGAATTTTTCCCAGAAAAAACAAATACGGAGTTTGTAAGAGTAAAATCTCGCATGGAAATTGATATGCGTGTATTTGAACGTGGTTGCGGAATTACATTAGCATGTGGGACAGGAGCTTGTGCAAGCGTTGTTGCATGTGTTTTAAATAACTTAACAGAAAACAAAGTTAAAGTTAACCTTCTTGGAGGCCCTGTATTCATTGAATGGCAAGGTTCTGCGGATGATAAAGAACAAGATATTTTCTTAATCGGCTCGGCTAACTATAGCTTTTTTGCAGATTATATCTTGTAAAATCCCGTATTTCCATGATATTATAAACTTATACACTAGAATAGGAGAAAATTAAACATGAAAACTTACGAATTATTAACTATATTCAAACCAAATTTGGATGCAGAAGAAGTTGAAAAAGCAGTTGAAACTTTGAATAAAGTTGTTGTTGATTTCGGCGGAAAAATTGAATCTACAGACAAAACTGGCAGAAAAAAATTAGCTTATGAAATCGAAAACTTCAGAGATGGATTTTTTGTTACTACAGAATTAAGCTTGCCTGCTGAAAAAGTAGCTGAATTTAGAAGACAATTGAAATTGAACGACAATGTTTTAAGAACTATGTTCTTAGAATCTTCAAAAGTTAGTGCATAAGCGTAAGTTGGGGATATTTTCCCCAACAATTTTAAAAAGAAAGAAAGAAAAATGGCATTTTCAAAAGCAGTAGTAACAGGAACAGTTTACAGAGCGCCGGAAAAACGTTTTACCCAAAACAATATTGCGGTATCTGCATTTGTTCTTAATATTGGCGAAAGAGAAGAAACTCTTGTAAGAGTTCTTTCAAGAAGGCAAGCGTTGGATGAAACTGTATCATCTTTGACTAAAGGCGATAGAGTTCTTGTTGAAGGCAGACTTCAAGTTGCAGTATCAAAAACTGATGATGGTGCAGAAAGAAGAATTTACGAGATTGATGCCAATACGGTTGAGAGAATGGGCGAAGGCGGTGGCTCTTCTGCTCCTTCAAACCAAAAATTCGGAACAGAAGAAATCGTTAAATTTGAATCAGATGATATGTCTAATGAATTGATTAACGAAGACGAAATTCCGTTCTAAAGAACATTTTGTCATTCTGAGGACAATAGCTATTTGAGTCCGAAGATGACGAAATAAAAAAGTGTAGTATAAAATAAAAAAGGCTAGAAAGGCTAATTCGAGAAATGGCAAGACAAAATAACGATGACAAGAAAAAACGTAAAAATTGTTCACTTTGTGCAGACAAAGTTGAAGCAATTGATTACAAAGATGCAGCAAAATTAAGAAGATACTTGACAGAAGCAGGAAAAATTATTCCTCGCCGTATTACAGGTAACTGCGCTAAGCACCAAAGAATGATTGCAACTGCAATTAAACGTGCTAGAGAAGCTGCTATCATTGATTACGTTTTTGACTAATCAATATTGCAAGATACTACAAAAACTGTCCAATTCTATAGTTTATGAATTGGGCAGTTTTGTTTTTATAAAAACTTTGCAGTTTTGGATGTTTTGCAGTTTTTTAAATCTTTAGGAGTTCCGGTAAATATAATTTCACCTCCGGCCTCTCCTCCTTCTGGTCCCATATCCACAATATAATCTGCATTTTTTATTACATCCAAATCATGTTCAATTACAATAACAGTCGCCCCATTATCTATCAAAGTTTGAAAAACCTTCAAAAGTGTCTGTACATCCAACGGATGTAAGCCTATTGTCGGTTCATCAAAAACAAATACAGAATTTGACTGTGATTTTCTCATCTCACTTGCCAGTTTCAATCTCTGTGCCTCACCACCTGACAAACTCGGTGTTGCTTCCCCAAGAGTTAAATAACCTAAACCTAAATCCTGCAAAACCTGCAATCTTTGCTGAACCACTTTCAAATTATGACATGCCTCAAGTGCCGTATTTACATCCATTTCCATCAATTTCGGTAACGAATAATTTTCATACTTAATACTTTCTGCAACTTTAGAATATCTTGAACCGCCACATTCCGGACAAGGGATTTCTACATCAGGCAAAAATTGGACATCTAAATTTATTACACCGGTTCCATCGCAAGTTTCACAACGCAATTTTCCTGTATTATACGAGAAATCTCCCGCTTTATAGCCCAATTCTTTTGCTTTTTCAGATTTTGCAAAAACTTTTCTCAACTCATCATGAATATTTGCATATGTCGCAACAGTCGAACGAACATTAATCCCAATTGGTGTCGCATCAATTAACTTAACCTGTTTAATTTTTTCAGCCTTAATCTCTGTAACATGTTCTGGTAATTTTTCTCCATTTATAAATTTTTCCAACGCCGGAACAAGACTTTCCAAAACCATTGTAGTTTTTCCGGAACCGGAAACACCTGTTATAACAGTTAATTTACCTTTAGGAATTTCAACTTTCAAAGGTTTTACAGTGTGAATTTTTTCTGTTTCCATATAAATTTTGCCAAATTCAAACAACTGTTCTTTGGAGCTTTGATTTCTTGTGACTGTGTTTTCTGCACCTGATAAAAATTTACCAATTACAGATTTTTCATTATTTTCAATATCCTTTACACTACCTTCGGCAATAACATATCCGCCATTTGCTCCGGCTTGAGGCCCCATTTCAACAATCCAATCAGATGTTTTCAAAATTTGAGTATCATGATCTACCAAGATTACAGAATTTCCATCCGCAATCAAATCCTGAATTACACCTTGCAAACCAATAATATTTGCAGGATGTAAACCGATTGATGGCTCGTCAAGGACATACAAAACCCCTGTTGTACGGTTACGCACCGCTCTTGCCAATTGCATTCTTTGTCTTTCCCCAGTCGAAAGAGTTGATGCCGCTCTATCAAGTGTCAAATAGCCCAATCCTAAATCCATCAAACGTTTCGCAACAGTTTGAAAAGAAGCACAAATACTTTCTGCCATAGGTCGCATTTCTTTAGGTAACGAACTAGGAACTTTCGCAACCCAATCTACAAGCTCTGACAATGTCATCTGGCAAGCCTTATCCAAAGTTATCCCCATAATCATTGGCTCTCTTGCTTTTTGTGACAAACGAGTCCCTTTGCAATCAGGGCAAACACCTTGTTTAAGAAATTTTTCAACACGCTTCATACTTTTTTCATCTTTTACTTTTGAAAGCGCATTTTCTACTGTATAAACTGCATTATAATATGTAAAATCAAGTTCTCCGGCTTGATTTGTATTTTTCGCTTTATAAAAAATATGTTTCTTTTCAGCAGGGCCGTTATAAACAATATCTTTTTCTTTTTCACTCAAATCCTTGAACGGAACATTAGTTCGTACGCCCATTTCACGACAAACGTCAGTCATAAGCGACCACATCAAAGTTCCCCACGGAGCAATTGCCCCATCGTCAATCGTAAGATTTTCGTCAGGAACAAGAGTTGATTTATCAACTGTTCTGACAATTCCTGTTCCACTACAAGTTTTACAAGCACCTTGACTATTAAAAGCTAATTCTTCTGCTGATGGAGCTAAAAAATGCGTTCCGCAAACAGGACAAACAATTTCCTGTTCAGCGGCAACCGCAAGTGTCGGTTCCACATAATGTCCATTTGGACATTTGTGGTTTGCAAGCCTAGAAAACATAAGCCTTAAACTATTTAAAAGTTCCGTTCCGGTTCCAAATGTACTTCTAACTCCCGGTACAGACGGTCTTTGGTGTAATGCAAGAGCGGCAGGAACATATAAAACCTCATCAACAAGAGCTTTTTCTGCCTGTGTCATTCTTCGTCTTGTGTAGGTTGAAAGAGCTTCCAAATATCTCCTTGAACCTTCCGAATATAAAACTCCAAGCGCAAGAGAAGACTTGCCGGAACCGGAAACCCCAGCAATACCAACAATTTTATTTAAAGGTACATCAACATTTATATTTTTTAGGTTATGAACTCTTGCTCCACGAACTTTAATTTTATCAACCATAAACCACCTGCGATTTTCTCTGTTTTAATTATA
>ERZ1034687.572-NODE-572-length-23160-cov-14.769271_pt1 | contig 23160 bp, 20 predicted proteins | sample MGYA00520704_ERZ1034687 | MGnify/ENA primary metagenome ERZ1034687 (study PRJEB33766, sample SAMN09781762) | gut metagenome | biome: gut microbiome | host: Homo sapiens | place: Madagascar | study: EMG produced TPA metagenomics assembly of the PRJNA485056 data... | reverse complement strand
GTAGAAGTCAATGCTCTTTCACTGAACGAAGTATTTAAGTCAATCCACTCCTTACTAAACAAGTCTTCAGCAACAGCCAACTTCGTATCACCAAGAATTACATCTATGTCAAAGCCATGCGAATGAACGGTAGGAATTGTTTCATAATCTAAATTCCTATATCCTTTCTTTATTGGAGTAACTAAGCTATAAATTGTCTTTGTAGCTTTATCACTATACATTTCTTCAATTCTCTCCTGAGAAAACAAATATATAGTCGCATTGCATTGCGGATCAGCATCTATTAACAGAACACGCTTGCCTTTATCCTTAAGGCAAGCTGCAATATTACAAAGCAATGTCGTCTTACCAACACCACCTTTATTATTAAACACAGCTATTGTTTTCATTATTACTTACTTAAGTTTCACAAGTGAATAAATCTCAACTTGCATGTTTATAAATATACATATCACATAGCATATATATCACCACCATAGCGAGTCCACTCTTTTAAAAGCAGTGACATATATAGCAATTTGAAAAAAGTGATTTCATTATCATTTTTAGGGTGAAGGATTACCTAAGCACATTCCTTCACCTCTTCGGTTTTCTCTTTATTGTAACATGGAAGCATAAAACACAACTATTTTGTAACAAAATCTAATTCATAATTAACTATCTCAAGCACATTCTGCACCCAATCTTTAGCATCTGTTTCATTCCATCTCTCATTTTTATCATTAATTTTTGTATTAATATCCATAGGAAGATGAATGCGACCAAAATCTATCCCAATCTCATTATTTGGCTGCGAACTTAGAAACCCAGACTGTTGACTTGCATATTGTTGAAAGGAAGTTGGCACTTTTTTATCGACAAATCCTCTTGCTCCGATATGCCAATGCGGCTGAGGATGCCATATAGCCCCCATAGAGTCTTCTACAAAAGAAATTTCTGCTCGGAACAATAATGTTTGTTGTTTATCAAAGAATTGCATAGATATTTCTTGTGGGAGAAACTTTTTTCCATCATGCACATAACTAATAGAGAAATAAAGGAAAAAACCAGATTTTAACATTATTACAGGTATATTTTTACCACTATGTATTGATGTAAAATAAAATGGATTTGTATTATCTCGCAATTCGTAAGAGTAATTTTGAATCTGATAGAACTTTAAATCTAGGTCACGACTTTCCACATATTTTTTCACTTCGTTTTCAATAAAAGTTAGCGTTTTTGGTGTTTTAATATTTTTGTTAGCCATTTATTATATGTTTTATTATTTCTTCCGCAACGGATTGGTCGTACTCTTCACCATTTACCATTTTACGCCCTATATTTTCTAGCAGTTCCACATCACATATTTCCATTTTATCGAAATTAGGAATTGGTATGCGGTCTATATATTTCTTCTCCAAAACATACCAATATCCTCCAGAAAGTTGCTTACAATAAATTTTTAATATATCATCGAATAAATTCGAATTCAGATAAGGAACATACGCTAAAAGCCTTTTGTTCTCCTTTAATTTATCTTTTGGCTCCCACATACACCCTCCTTGCACGACGAACTCACCTGTTAAATCTATACTAAAGTCACCACTTCTGCCAAACTCCTTTGATACCAGTTTCATTTCTTTCTCAAATTGCCACGGTCCTGGTCTGGACAATAACCACCATTTATTTTCATTAATTTGATATCTACCAAGTAACTCATTTTTATGAGGAAGAAGATAATGATTGTAATAATAAGGCATTTTCTTCTGTAAGTTTTGCTCATCATAAAGAGCATATTTTTCTGTTGGATATGGGAAAAACACATAATTATTTTTTATCAAGTTCCCATGAACAAAAGATTTACTGTCAACACTAGGTCGAAAATACTTTTTCTCTTGCATTGGCAATTCATCATATTCGTCAGCACTGAGTACAAACGCCTTTTGATTACCTGTTCTTGCACCTGTTTTTACATTAAAAACATCACCAACTTTACGCATTACATTCATCAACAATTTCAAATTCAACATTTTATGCAAGTTATTCGAATCTGCAGAAATCGGACTCCATAGGTCTGTCTTCTCCATAAAAGATGTTTTCTGTCCATAAATACTGTAGGCTGTTTTTTTACAAAGTTTATTCCCTTCATTATTTATAATACGCAACTCCCTAAGTGCTTGATGAGTATAGTTATCTCTGTTGTCAATCCATAGCATCTGCGTCTGGTCCAACTCCTTGTCTTTGTTACTTGCTATTATCATACATACATCAACGTATGCCGATCGAAATATGAAATTACCTAATTTCCCTATTAGTTTTGGCTTAACGAGTTCAAAAGCGATCCGTCTTAGTTTCTTTGCAGAATCAGAAGACAAAAAAGAAGCAGGCATTACACAACCAATTACACCTGTCTTTTTAATTGATTGTATTGCTAACATATAAAAGACATTGGCTAAGTTGACCTTACCCAATTTGCCTAAGCCAAGAGCTCGCTCAGCATTTTCTCGTTGTTGAATATCCATTAATTCCCACGATTTATAAGGTGGGTTCATAAGCATCATATCAACATTTAAAGGCCACTGATTCGTAAGAGAGTCTTTAACTTCTATTTTAAAATTCAATCTATCCCCCCATTCACGCTTTTCAAAACATAACTGGTAATCAGATAATATTTTCGCTATTGGAGATATATCCCAACCATAAATAGTAATTTTTCCAGAATATCTTGAGAATTTTAACTGGCGCAAAACTTCCAATAAGAATTGCCCCGACCCACATGCAGGATCAAAAACCACAAGTTCTTCCTTCAAATCACTTTGTTTAAGACATTCTTCTACTATTGTACGTGCCAAAAACGGAGGAGTAAAATATGCCCCAACAGCATTTGGATTATACACAAATTCTGTGTGATATGAAGGAAACAACTCTAATTGACTTCCATAATGGACATAAAAATTTGCTTCTTCAAACAAACTTCCAGAAGTATGCCTAAGTATCATATCAACATTAGGAATCAGATTTTTGTTTGATATGCCAGCATTTATGTCTTCTCTAATTTGTTCCAGTAAATTAGGATCAAATAAATCTTGATATTCTTTTACATCCTTTGGAAGCCCCCAATTATTAATGTCAACATTTTCATCCCTCAAAGAAGAAAGAATATAAAGAAATGACGACAAAGATTTCTCTGCAAGCTGTTCGTCACGTATTGCATTACGCAACGCACGAAAAGACTTCATTAGAAATTGAACTATTGAAGTAGAATCTGCAGATAATAGACCCAAATAATCATAAAATTTATTAATATTCTCATTCACATAAGTTTCATCTATAATTTCTGGGGCCAACTTGTCCAAGGTATATAAGTACACTCTACCATCTTTGATTTGCACATAATTTCGCATGTTAGCAGACCAAGCCAAACTTCGCTTTAACTTATCATCAATATGTGACCCTAAATCCAAACAGAAATTGTTCATATCACCATCCAATAAGGCAAAACGTCTATCGTTTACGTCTGAATTATGCATCATATTTACAGGCAATAACCCCAAAGATGATGTCCACTTAGTTAATTGTATTTCCATCACAACTAGATTATAATATTATTGATTCCATCTTCATATCGTATCGATATAAAAATATTAGCAACATCTTCTCAAATCATCCACTAAACGTATTAATGGAATACTATCTGAGTAATATACATTTCCCAAAGTATTAGCTGCTACCGCTGAAAAATGTAGATTTGAATTATCAGACAACAATTTCTCTAAAAAAGGAAGATTATGAGAACGCCAAATGTAGGTTATCTCTGAGACTTCTCCAAATTCAAGACGAATAGGGTAAGTGGTATTATTAGGCAGATATGTCAAAGGAACAAAAGCATTTTTCCCTTCTAATATGTTCTGGTCGAATTCAAAATGAGGTTTCTTGAAAAACATTGGATATTTCGATAAATTCGTTATGGCTATTGTAATTCCGATCCCCTCACACCTTCCTGTAGGTCTGCCAAAATAGGTCTCGAACATAAATTGAATCTGTTGTGCAACCCGTACGCTAGGTCTCACAGCCACTTCATCGCTTGCATTTAAGATGGGCGAGTTTTCACCTTTAATTTCTGAAATTACAATTTCTAACATTTTATTATAAGAATCGTCATCCTAAAATCATCTCCATTACGCCCAGCTAACACCGGAGGAAAAGATTCTGAATAATTGCCACAACGAAGTATCGGGTAATACTTTGTCGTATCAATATCAATCAAAAAATCATTACTTATAATAGCTTCCTCAAAAGCCACTCCTCCAGTATTCAAAGACCTCTGCTTATAATATGGAGTTCCTATGACCAAGACACGATCTGCATCCTTAATACCTTTTTGCATAAAGCGAGTCCAAGATGCACCCTTAGGTAAATATTGATCCAAAAGAACTCTAAAACCACCTTTATCACGCAAATCATCTGCAAATCTTTTAACCCACAATTTATGAGCCTCATTATCATGAGAATAAGAAATAAAAATTGTCTTTTCCATAAATTCCATTTTTTAGTATATCACCACTACTGTGTCCCAACTATTTTACAAACAGTGACACGTATAGCAATTTTGAAAAAAGTGATTTCATTATCGTTTTTAGGTAAAGGATCACCTAAGTGCACTCCTCCACCTCTTCGTTTTTTTCTTTATAGTAACATGGAAGCATAGAACGATAGCCTTTATCCCCATCTTTCATGCGGATAAGGATTTGAAATCTTTATTAAACTGTGAAGACTTACGAAGTTCTTTCATGACATTATTGCATTGAGGCTATAAAACTTTCCAAATTGTCCATGCAGACTGGACCAGCATCCTTACCATTCTCAATTTCCTTCATGGCAGCTAACGTTATAGCATTAGGAATTTCCTCCTTCGCCTTTACAGAAGAATAAGCATTATTCACGGAATCAATTATTTTAACTCCACGAAATGCCTTGAGCGCATCTTTAAGCTGCGCCAAAATGGAAGGATTTTCTATTTGCAATGTCAACGTTGTCATAATCATTATATTTTATTTTGCAAATATACGACAATTTCTTGTATCTCAGTTTCTTTTCTGTTATTATTTATACTATTTTAAGCTATCTATTTTATATTAAAGAAGCGCCTCGGACTACACCATCTTATTCTATTGTATATCACCATTACAGCGTCCCCACTATTTTACAAGCAGTGACACGTATAGCAATTTTGAAAAAAGTGATTTCATTATCATTTTTAGGGTGAAGGTTTAATTATCTCTCATAATGCTCCAAGAAGTGTTTCAAAACTTCATTTACAGTTTTAGGAGACTGCTTTTGATGGACTATCACACCTATCACTATAGCATCTGGAAAGTGCTTTAAAGACGTTCGAGACTAAATTACTTCCATCCCAACTCTCCTTTTATATAATCTACGACCTGAGAATTTGAGACGAAATGACCATCTAAATAATCTTGGTGAGCCAATTCAAAAGTTTCACGCATCAAATTTTCATCTAACACATCAAGATAATTCTCAGCTGACTCAACAGAAGATTTTGTATTCATACTCATCTCCACTCTTTTCCTTGATGAATTCATATTTTTTCCAGAAATTCATGAGGTGTCAACACTTCTATTTCCGCAAAATCGAAGTCTCTGACATTTCTTGTTACTATACAATCTGCACCGATTTCCTTTGCAGAGAAATATTGCATTGCATCCTCAAAGTCTTTTGCACGCAGGGACACAGAAGATTTAACTATATGTGAATCAACAGAAGAGACTTCTGCAAACTCAAGTAAGCTTTCTAGAACCGAATATATTGCATCACCTGGAAACTTTTTACGTGCAATATATGCAACATTGCTAAAAGACAAAGAAGATATAAATAGCGAAAGTATATGTTCACATCCATAAGTGAAAATTCTTTCAGCTTCATCACTAAAGCCTTCTCGATCTAAGTAATAATCCAAAATGACATTAGTATCCAAGAAAATCTTTTTCATTTGTACTTTTCTAATAAATATTGCAATCTCTCATCGTCTTCATCCTCTACACCCGCAAGGATACCTCGCATTTTTTTAAGATGTTCTGGCAGTTCATATTTAGCAGCTTTAGCTTGTGGCTTTGCTACCTTAAATTTCTGCAAGAAGTTCTGCAGCGATGTTCTGACAACTTCTGCTATATCAAGATTATGAAGTTTAGCGAACGCTTCAACTTCTCTATAAGTTCTATTATCAATTGCTATTGTATTCATACTCTTTTCCTTTAACGTTTAATTTTGCAAAGATATGCTTTTTCCTCAAAACCGCCAAGGGTTTCATCTGATTTAACACTTTATGAAATTATTCATCGGTGACGAGTTCCAAGAATGCTCGATTAATTTCAATCGTAGCACCACTGACATATCGAATTTCGTTGCCGATGAGAGCCTTCTTTCCTGAAATACGCTGCACGTATGCTTCCAGTCCTTTCAGTTTTCCTTCGGTGATTTTCACCTTCTGTCCCTTCTTCAAAGGACCCATGTAAGCAACCGCAGGAATATCAGGATTCTCCACCAAACGGCGATAATCATCCAATTCCTTGTCAGGAACTTGATATATCTCACGCTGTCCAGGCATGGTAAGCATCTTATATACATCGGAGCGGAAACGGATGTCATTGAGATGTTTCTTGCTGACACGACAGAAAATATATGTGGGAAGGAAAGGTTTCTCCTTGGTTCTTCTCTTGTTGCTTCGCTTCTCTATATAAACCACCTTCTGCATGGGAACCCATAGCTCAAGCCAAGTTTTATTTTTGGAAAAATCAAGTTCAATGGATGCCGCTATCTTCCTCTCGCAGTTGCATCTTACCACGGCTACAAACCAACCAGAATCGGCTGGTTTTTCAAGGATTTCTTCGGGGTTCGCCAAACTCTCTACGGAAGTTTTTTCCACGGCTTCGCCGTCGTCCCCTGCAATAGGAGCCGCTACGAAATTGTCGATATTTTTGTCATTCATCTTCAAACTGATCTGTAAGTCGGTTTCGATGATTTTTATCTAAATCTCTTCGTAAGAGATACAGAAATTTGGGACAAAGTTACAAAAAATAATTGAAACCAAGCAAATTATGAACGTTAAAACTTATAGTCTCCTTCTACTTTTTCCTACTTTACTTTTACAAAGACTTAGTGTAAAACTTGTTAAGTAGCTGATTGATTGAAAATTCATAGTTTTTCAGTATCTCTTACGAAGAGATACATTTATGATTCTTAAGTAAAAGCAATAAATGATTCGTACTTATAATAATAGTAGTATAAATACGTTTTATCAGAAACATAATTCTATTAAAATGAACAAAAAACTTACATCCTTGCTCTTTGCGAGCATCCTATGGTCAATGCCACTAGCTCTCCACGCCCAGTATCATTCACAGGTGTGGAACCCAGACAATGGCAATGGCACTTATACCAATCCCGTCATCTACGCTGACTATAGCGACCCTGACGTAGTGGCTGTTGGTGATGATTACTATCTCACAGCAAGTTCATTCAACTGCATTCCTGGGTTGCCTATCCTTCATAGCAAGGATTTAGTCAACTGGGAGATTATCGGCTATGCCCTACAAGAGCAAGAACCTAAGGAAGATTTCGACCAACCTCAGCATGGCAAAGGGGTATGGGCACCTTCCATCCGCTACCACAATGGCGAGTTTTACATCTATTGGGGAGACCCTGACCATGGCATTTTCATGGTGAAGACCAAGGATCCTCGTGGAGAATGGGAAAAGCCTGTATGTGTTTTGGCAGGCAAAGGAATGATAGATACCTGTCCTCTTTGGGACGAAGATGGTAGATGCTATCTCGTAAATGGCTGGGCTGGAAGCCGTTCTGGCTTCAACTCCGTGCTCAGTGTACGTGAACTTTCTGCAGATGGCACCAAGGCGATTGGCAAGCCTCGTATCGTATTTGATGGCGGACAGGAGAATCATACCACTGAAGGACCAAAGTTTTACAAGCGAGATGGTTACTACTGGATTATGTGTCCTGCAGGTGGCGTACAACATGGTTGGCAACTCGCCATGCGCAGCAAGAATGTGTATGGTCCTTACGAGTCGAAGATTGTCATGGCGCAAGGTAAAACCCAAGTAAATGGTCCTCACCAAGGCGGTTGGGTACATACGGCACAAGGCGAAGATTGGTTTTTGCATTTCAACGACCAGTATGCCTATGGTCGTGTGGTATTTCTTCAGCCAGTCAATTGGAAGAGCGGATGGCCTGTGATGGGCAATGACAAGGACGGCGATGGATGTGGAGAACCGTATATCACTTATCGCATGCCAAAGTCTAGCTCTCACACCAAGGTCAACCCACAAGAGTCTGATGAGTTTAACGACACCGAATTAGGCTTGCAATGGCAATGGCATGCCAACTACAACCAGCTTTGGGGTATGCCTACCAATAGCGGATGCCTGCGTCTATACAACGCCGACCTCTCTCACCCTACTAAAGACGGAGAGGCTGTACCATTCAAGAGCCTTTGGGAAGCAGGAAACCTCTTGCTCCAAAAGACTCCAGCCAAGGAATTCAAGGTGACCACCAAGATACGTGTTGCATCCAAGGGAGATGACCAGTACGGCGGCATCATCATGATGGGAATGGATTACCAAGCTTTGGTAGCACGCAGAATGGGCGACAAGTTCTTGCTCCAGCAACTTTACTGCAAGGGAGCCGACAAGGGAGGTGTTGAGACCGAGAAAACCCTAGCTACTCTTCAACCTACCTTTAGAGACACGATGGAATACGCTCCTGCCATCTATCTAGACATTTACCTTCAGATGAAGGTGAAAGATGGGAAATGCCAGTTTGCCTATAGCATGGATGGCAAGCACTTCAAGAACGCAGGCGACCTCTTTACGATGCGCCAAGGAAAATGGATTGGTGCCAAGATGGGATTCGTCAGTGAGCGCAAGAACACCAAGGGCAATCGAGGATGGATAGACGCCGACTGGTTTAGAGTGACACGCTAGATATAAAAATCGCACTTATGCCTTTTTCAATCTTATGATCATTTGGATAAAACTTGGTATCAAGATGCAGAGTGAGAAACCGACGGCGTAAAAAACCGTCTTCTCATTTCCACCGAAGAGGTCGATCAGTTTGCCATCGCTCTGAGGCACAAGGTTCGCCAGGATATAAGCCATGGTATTGTTGACCCAGTGCATCAAGATGCCAGGTACCAAGCTCTTGGTACGGTAATACATCCAACCCAAAAGCAACCCCATCAACAAGGCGTTGACAAACTGAGCGGTATTGCCATGTGCCAAGCCGAACATCGCTGCAGAAATCATAATGGCTACCCAATGGTTCTTCTTGCTCATCATATCCAACAAGCTACGAAGGATGGCACCACGGAAGACCATTTCCTCGGTAAGCGGTACCAAGATGCCCACTGCCACATAGCCCCAAGGTTCTTTCATCAAGCCCTCGAAGAGCTTACCTGTGTTTTCGTCCATCTCTACACCCAGTTGCTCGTAGATGAACTCCAACGGGATGATGGCTCCAAGGGTGAACAGTGCCACCCACAAAAGCGTGAGCCAAGGTTTCGACAACAAGTAATCACGGGTGAGCACGACCCATTTCGCCTTGAGGAAGACAATGAGAGTGATGATGCTACTAAAGACCGTGGTAATAGTCAACAAGGCTGGGTTGCCACCAGTCTTCACAGCCTGCAATGTAGCTTGAAAGCCCTCATGCTTCACTGCCGCCCAAATGCCGGCACCAGCATATAAGACCACCAACTGTGCTACTATAAAAACGATGATGTATAATACTACATCCAATATGCCTTTCTTTAAACTAATCTTTGCCATATCTACTTATTTTTGCCTTTCCTATCGGCATTATTTTTCTTTTTCTTCTTCAAATATCTCCATGATGGTTTGCTCATCTTCCTTGAGTTGAGCAGCTAGCTCCTCAGGGCTGTCAAACTTCTGTTCACCACGGATGCGCTTCACGAAGCTCACCAGCAAGAGTTGGTCATAGATGTCGCCATCAAAATTGAAAATGTGTGTTTCAAGCGTGATGCGCTTGCCATCAAAGGTTGGACGAGTACCGACATTCATCATGCCATGCTTCCAAACCATCGAGTTCTCCATACGAACCTTGACGGCATAAACGCCCGACTCAGGAATCATCTGTCCGAAATGGGAGAGGTCGAGGTTGGCTGTAGGGAATCCCAATTTGCGGCCCTCATGATAGCCATTCACCACCTTTCCGATGATAGTATAAGGATAGCCGAGAGCTTGGTTGGCAAGTTCTACCTCCCCTTCCTTCAAGAGAGAACGAATCACCGACGAAGAGATGTTGACTCCATCTATTTGGAACGCCTCGTTCTTGATGACCTCCATGCCCATCTCCTTGCCATAGCGCACATAGTCATCGAAAGTTTCCTCCCGATTGTGTCCGAAGCGATGGTCATAGCCGATGAAGAGTTTCTTCACATGAAGATGGTCGTGGAGTACCTGCCGCATGAAGTCACGAGCCGACATCTTCGCCATCTCCTTGCTGAAAGGCAAGACAACGGCATTGTCTATCTCCGTCTTCGACAAGAGAAGCAACTTAGACTCCAGGGTGCTCAACATCTCTGGCTGATAATCGCTCTGCAACACCTTGCGAGGATGTTGGTCGAAGGTAATCACCGTAGATGCCAAACCATCCTTACGTGCCGTATTCACCAGATGCTGTATCAAGAACTGATGCCCACGATGCACACCATCGAAGAAGCCGATGGTGGCAACGCAAGGTTCCAGTTGCACTTGTTCATTGTAATATACTGTTTTCATTGTCATTCAAACTATTGTCCCTTAACTTCCTCCAAACTTCTCTTTACTTCTTTTTAATTCCCCTATCAATTCTTTCTTTTAGCCAAGAGACGCTTGAAAGCTCGCCATATCTCACCTACCCAAAGAATGATAGATGTAGCACCGATGATGACCAGCCACTCCGTAAGCGATAATGGAACGGTACGGAACATCTCGCCTCCGAAGGTGACGATGAGCCACTGTCCGACGAGCACCAAGGCAAGCACCAATATCATACCTTTGTCTTTCAAGAAGTGGCGGAAGGCTGTGCGATTGCTACCCAACGACTTGGCATTGAAGAGATTCCAGAACTGTATCATCACGAAAGTAGTGAAGAAGACGGTCAACTCATGCACATCCACACCTCCCTTGCCTCTTCGCTCACAGTAAATGAGCATGGCAAACATCACGATAAAGAAGGCGATGCCACAGAAGAGAATGCCGAAAGCCATACCCTTGTTGATGATGAAGTCGGTAGCCTTGCGTGGCTTATCGTTCATCACCTCATGCGATGGAGGCAATGAGGCGAGGGCGAGGGCGGCAAAAGTATCCATGATGAGGTTGACCCAAAGTATCTGTGTCACCGTAAGTGGCATCTCGGTGCCGATAATAGAACCACCCAATACAAGAAGCAAGGCTGCTACATTGACCACCAACTGGAAGAAAAGGAATCGCTGCAAGTTGCGATAGAGCGAGCGTCCCCACATCACGGCATTGGCAATGCTCTTGAAGGAGTCGTCGAGCAAGGTCATATCCGAAGCCTCCTTTGCCACGGAAGTACCCGAGCCCAACGACAAACCGACATGGGCATAATGGAGGGCAGGCGCATCATTGGTGCCATCGCCAGTTACGGCTACCACCTCACCATGCTTCTGAAGCATAGCCACAAGACGCTGCTTGTCGGTAGGACGAGCACGGCTCATCACCCTGATATCCTTGGCACGCTTGTATGCCTCCTCATCGGAGAGTGCCTCCCATTGTTCACCTGTAATCATCTGCTGGTCGAGCGAAGTCATATCGCCATCCGCTCCGATATTCTCAGCCTCATCCTCGAATACCCCTATCTGCTTACCGATTTCCATGGCAGTGGCGGCAGTATCACCCGTCACCACTTTCACCTCGATACCGGCATGGCGGCATTCCTTCACGGCGGCAGGCACATCCTTGCGAATAGGGTCGGTAATGGCTACGAGAGCCTGGAGGGTGAAATCCTTGGCAGAAAGAAGCTGACCGATCGTTGGGACAGACTTTTCGGATGCCGCCTCACCTCTATCAATTTTTCTATAAGCAAAAGCAAGAGTTCGCATCGCCTTGTGCTGCCATTCATCCAACTCACGAAGAGCCTGGTTGCGGTATCTTTCCTCCATCTCACAAAGGTCGAGCACGATTTCTGGCGCACCCTTCACAAGGAGGTATTTCTCACCATCCACCTCGGCAATAGTTGCCATGTATTTCTTCTCGGTAGAGAATGGTTGTTGCTTCAGCACCTTTGCCTGGTGTCTCAACTCCCGATAATCTTTATCTTGCGATTTCAACCAAAGCAAGAGTGCCGACTCGGTAGGATTGCCAATAGCCTTGTCCTCGTCCAGTTCGGCAGTAGAGTTGATGGCAATAGCGACATCGAGCAAGTGCTGGTTGTCATCCTTTGGCAAGAGTTCATCCACCTGCATTTGGTTTTGCGTCAGTGTACCAGTCTTATCCGTACAAATCACGGTTACTGCTCCCATCGTCTCACAAGCATGGAGTTTGCGCACGAGGTTGTTGGATTTCAACATACGGCGCATATTGAGAGCCAGCGAGAGGGTTATCGCCATTGGCAATCCCTCTGGCACCGCCATCACGATGAGCGTGACTGCCATCATGAAGTAGTCGAGCACGATCTCTGCCATATAGAAGTAGTCCTTGCCACCCCAAGCAGGATTGGTAAGAATATCATGTACGAGGAAGATGACGAAGGCTGCCACCGACACCACGCTACCCACCTTGGAAATTATGGAAGCCAACTTGTCAAGTTGCACATAGAGCGGTGTCTTCACAGAAGTCTGCTCGGTGGATTTCTGCGCCACCTTACCTATCTCTGTTGCATCGCCAACGGCAGTCACCACAAATTCGCCACGTCCGTTCATCACCATCGTGGAGCGAAGGATAACGTTGCGAGGATAAGCTCCATCGCCACCGCCTTCCGTATTTTTCTCCGTAATAGGTTCACCCGTGAGTGTGGATTCATTGATTTGCAAGTCGGTACTAACGAGCAACTCACCATCAGCAGGCACCTCATCGCCCACCTCGATGAGCACCACGTCGCCCACCACGATGTCATGGCGAGGTATCTGCATCACCTTACCGCCTCGACGCACCTTCACAGGTTGCTCCTCGCTCAATGCCGTCAGCACATTAAACTTCTTGGCGGCATCACGCTCGAAATAAAATCCCACGGTAGTGGCCAGGAACACAGCGACAAAGATGCCGATGGTTTCCATAAAATTATGTTCGATAAAAGCGAGGATGAGTGATACGAAAGCCGCTACGAGAAGTATTTGGATAATCGGGTCGCGATACTTATCCAAATACAGTTTCCATAAAGAGGTACGATGAGGAGGGGTGAGGACATTGCGCCCATGCTGTTCCCTACTCTGCTTTACTTGTTCATCGGTCAAGCCGAATCTTTTGTTTTTGTCTATATCCATTTCTTGAAAGAAATCTTTCCTTTTATTTAATAAGAACGCCCACGCATGTGGATGTTGGGTGCAAAGATACGGCAATTTTCTGACTTATCCATCGTCACACCTATTAATTTATATGAAAAATGGCGAAAATATTTGGTTATTTAACCAAAAACTAGTATCTTTGCATCCGAATTTGATAAAAATTCTCGGACTTGTAGCTCAGTTGGTTAGAGCAACAGACTCATAATCTGGAGGTCCTAGGTTCAAGCCCTAGCTGGTCCACTAAGATTTAAAGGTGCTAATCGCTTATTATTTAAGCCTTTAGCACTTTTTTGTTTGTCCAAGCTATCTTTGGGGCGCACAATTTGCAGCCAAAGGCACATCAACCTTATGCTATTTAGTTGACTAATTGTTGACTAATAAAAATTAGCGTAAGATGCTTACAATCAAAGCAGAGATTAAAAGACAAGAGCAAAAAGCGGATGGTACTTATAATGTTAAGGCACGCTTTACGCTCAATCGAAAGGTGAAAAGATTGTCAACAAGTCTATTCATCAAACCGTCTAACTTAACCAAGACAGGCAATTTCAAGAAAGGCACTACCATTCACAAGGAGATTGAACAACTTGTTACAGGCTATCAGCAGAAATGCGATGCTATGCAAGTTGACCTAAACGGCTACTCTCTTGATGAAATTTTCAAGCGTTTAAAGTTTGGAGAGCAGAAAGACAAAGAGATTGATTTCATACAGTTCTCTCGCCAATGGATAGACAAAGCAACCATCAAAGGTGCAAGCAACTATAAGACGGTTATCAACTCACTTGTTTCTTTTATAGGCAAAGAAGAACTGAACATAAAAGAGGTTACTGTTTCGTTTCTCAACAAATACACCCAATATCTGAACCAACGCAGAAATGAAAGAATCAAGGAATTGGAAGCAAAGGGAAAACGCATACCGTCTAACAGGATGATTTCTCTTTACCTTGGGAGTTTGCGCCACCTTTACAAGGAAGCGCAACGCAAATACAATGATGTGGAGAATGGACTTATACTTATTCCATCCTCACCATTTGACAGCATTTCCATTCCCAAGCAAGAAGCCACACGCAAGAGAGCACTTGACAAAGGCATCATCAAAAGAATTTACGATCTCCCTTATAAAGAGGTAGGCAAAGGTTTGAAGCACACCTGTAGATTTGACCATGCCAAAGACTGTTTTATTATGTCGTTCTGCCTTATAGGAATGAACTCCGCCGACTTATACAACGCTACAGAGTTGAAAGATGGCAAACTGACCTATTACAGAACAAAGACAAAGGACAGACGAAACGACAATGCTAAAATGGTGGTAGATGTTCCATCTTTCATCATGCCCCTAATAAATAAGTACAAGGACAAGACAGGGAAACGCCTGTTTAATTTCTATCAGACCTATGCCAATAGCAAAGCATTTAACAAGGCTATCAACTACGGCTTGAAAAAGATTGGAAAACTTTTAGAGGTTAACGATTTGGAATACTATGCAGCTCGCCACTCATGGGCAACAATCGCCCTCAATAAAGTTGGCATTGATAAATACACCGTCCACGCAAGCCTCAACCATGTAGATGAATCTATGAAAGTGACAGACATCTACATTGAGCGTGACTTTGTGAATGAGAACAAGGCTAATGCCAAGGTTCTAAAATATGTTTTTGGATAAACTTTATCACCGCTCCACCTTAATAATACAGGGTGGAGCGTTTTTTGTAGTAGAGATAAACAATATCACACGATTATTCCGTTTCTATATAATATAAGGTATAAGATATGCAGCAACACATAGATTGTAGTAATGAGAAACAGTTTCAGTATATATTCAGCATTATCAGAGGCAAGGGAGAACCATTCTACACCTCTGACGGAATCGCTATGTTTCCAAGCCTCATCCGTCTAACAGACCCATTGGAAGCTATGGATATATTTGCAGAACGCTATAATAATGACGAAATAGAATGTCCTTTTAAATATAGCAGTTACATTGCAGCAGACGATTTGCAAGACATAATCAAAGGGTTGCAACTGGATGCTGATGCGTTTTGGCTACTTATCATGTTTTGTTTTGACTATGTTTATAGCGTTTGCTTAACAGGATTCACTTATAATGACAGTGAAAAAGAAGCAATAGAAAAGTTTATAGCATTAATGCCCTCAAACGATAGCTCAAACACGAAGCTATCCTTAAAGACAGAAAAGGGAAGCATGGAAATTTGCAATAAATTTATCGTTTCCAACCTTTTAAAATGGATAAAGCAAGGCTATGAGCAAAGTCAAAATACAGAAAGCAATCGTCTTAGCAAGAAAAAGTTTCAAACAATGCTTGATAATCGTTTCAATGAAAAGACAGAATCCAACTCTAAAATGATATGGCTTTTTGCCTCATTGCTGAAATACTTTTTTGAACTGAATCCACAATTTGATGGTAAACACAAAAGAGGCATCAACAAGAATTTTCTTATTTCAAAGCTCATTTACTACACACGTATATCTACAAACGACAATTTTAGGTTTGACACAGAAACTCTAAAAGGATTCTTCAAACAATACAAGGGTATAAGAATAGAAACACATTCCTCTATATACCAAGACTTCTAAAACTGCACAAACTATCATATCAATCCTGTTTCTTCATATTGGAGAGGCAGGATTTTTTGTTATTCCCCTCTAAGGGAGTATTCCACACCAATCATTTACTCACCTATTATACTTGCTAATGGCTATATCTTTGCAGCGTGATTTGAAAATCCAAGTGCGCATAAGGATTGAAAGTCACATTGTTTTCAATAAAAAAAAATAAACACGAATATGGAAAAAGATATTATTACAGAGAGTTTTCTCTTAGTATCAGAAAAGAACCTCCGTATTGAAAAGAGGTCTTTAGAGCAACTTCAAAAAAGAGGTGCTTCACCTAATGTGATTGCAGAACAGCAGAAAGTTGTTGGTGAGCTAATGGAAAAATATGAGGAAGCCAAAGCTGCAACAGAAAGAATCCAAAAACAACTTGGAGAAACTGCCATTACATTCAATGTCGTTGATGATGCAACAGGCAATGCAACCACCATTTCTAAGAAAATAGCTTTCGTCAAAAACAATCGCCCCATAAATAGCACAAAAGTAGATAGCTTTATAAGCCTCATCGCTAATGACAAATACGAGAGAGCATTTCCTATCATTGTTGCAGAAGCTAAATTTTTAATGGAGAAAGGATATGAAATCTATAATTTAAAGAACGAGAAACTTTCAGCAGAAGAAGAAGACAATTATTTTGTCATTCTTGATGGTCAGCATAGATGTTGCGCATTTGCAAGACTTGTAGCAGCAGATGGAAAATACGAAATTCCTAATGTTCATGTCAGAAATAAAGAAAACATTGGTGCTTATTTGGTTGACATCAATGAAACAGGCACAAGTTGGAACAACAAGGATAGATTAAGCGTAGCCGCATTAACAGCAAAAGAGCATAGCAACTTATTCTCAAACATTGCCATGCTAATGAGCCAAGGATTTAATCCATCGGCTGCTTCAATGATTCTTGCCAAAGTGAAACTGTCAACCAAAACCATCAAACAGGCGCTCAAAGGAGAACATATAAAGCTACCACAAAGAACAGAAATAAACATAGAACGAGGGCAAAAATTTGTAACACTCTGCAATGCAGCAGGCATAAACACAGCTTTTGTAACCAAGCGGTACTTTATAGAGGGCTTCAATTCTTATGCAGCATCAAATGGAGAAGAAAAGGCTTTTGAAGCATTACAAAGATTGCGAAATCTCAACTTGGCAGAAAAGGAATTAAAGGAAATATCGGCTGGTGATGATTTTTCTGCACTCTTGAAACAAGCAACAGAAGCAGAACAGCTTTTAGAATAAAATAGGTGTGAATTTTAATGAACTTGTCTATCATTATCTCAAAATATCAAGCAGGGAGATTGGTTTATTCCAAATCCCCTGCTGATATAAAATGTCGGGAATGGGTGATATATAAAGCAAGGACATACTATTAACTACATATACTATCAACATAACTAAACAGGCTTTCAGCCTCGCTTAATGTTGATAACAAAATGAAGAAATATGGAGAATTTAGACAATAAAGATTACAGGATTTTCCCTATAAACGCTGCAAAAGTCCTCTCTAACAAGGAAGCATACATATACTTGGCACTCCTTTTTAAGAGTGATTTTCAGACAGGAGAATCAAACGTATTGTTAGAAACCTTATCGAAAGAAACAGGCTATGATACTGATACCGTAAGCTCTTATCTCCATAAAGCCAAAGACAAAGGCTTTGTTGACATTGCAAGGATGTGGGTTAATGCAGGAAATGTAGCAAAACCTAAGACCAAGAATTTCTACAAGATACAGATACCTACATACAACTTCGTAATGGTAAGTCGTAGTTTTCTTAATTGGCACATTGATGGTATGTCACTAAAGGAAGAAACAGACATAAAAGGGTTCATTCTCCTTATAAAGTCTATCTGCTTGAATAATTGCAATGTCACTTTTTATAGTTTACGAGAGATGACAAAAAATCTGAATCTTAGTTACTCCACTTTACAGAAACTTATGACAAAATGCAGAAAATTAGGCATCATAGAATCAATAAGGGGTGGTGGTTACAAAATTATGCTTGAATATTTCGATATAGGCAACGCTGGTTATTTTCCCAAAGGCACACCACCCCTTTACAAGGATATATACAACACGATTTCAGCCTATTGCAAATCTGTGGGTTTTGACCCACCTCCTTATAAAGTGGAATATATTAGCAAAATAGCAGCCAAATATCCATACAGGCAAAATGATTTAGAGCAGACGAATGACAAAGCCATTATTAGGCAGTATTCTGTCAGCTATCAGTTGGCAGAACGATTGCCCCAAATAAATGAACCTATTAAAAGCCTCAACTATTTTGTCAAGGTACTAACCAATGAAAATTACAAACCTCCTGTTAAAGGGCAACACAAATTTATCATGTAATTAGAAGAAAGGTAGCCATTAACTATCTTTCTTCTTTCGTTTAAAGTCCATGTAAGAAGCATCTATAAATATACTCCTTTTGATTATTCCATTTTTTATGCGCTATATAGGAATAAATAGCACTGCACAAAAATGCGCATCCATCAAAGAATATAATTTATAATTGGCGATAAAGTTAAGATTCCCCCTCTCCACTCCATCTAAAAATCACATAACAGTTGCACAAACGCAAGCTCACAACCTTTTTCAGTTCCCCCTACAGTCTTGAAGAAAAACAAAAAAAAAACGATAACAATATTATTCACCGTTTAAATTTTACAGTAATGGAGAATTTAATTTTATTGCCATCATTGGCACAACGAAAAGCCAACGGATTCCATCGTTTTGTGGAAGACGCTACGGTAATTTCAGAAGGAACTACCAAGGCTAAGAAAGTAAAACATTTCATTGAGGCTAACACAATGGAAATTGATTTACAGAGCCTAAAGAACGATTGTGTTGTTCCTGTCTTTAGCAAAGACAACGAACTAACCATTTCTCATAATGCTTTCATCGAAAGCGTATGGGATGCAGCACAAAATTTCTTTCGTGGTGAACAAATTGATAAACCCGAAATTCGTGTTTCTCACATCATTAAGGAACGTATTCCTGAGGCTATACACAAACCTGCAAACCAACTTTTAGAACGCGACAAAACGCAATACTTTGAGCGTATGATGTTTTGTTTTGAGTTTCCAACTGTCTACGAAAACGTGGAGGGAAACAAACTCAATCTTTCTGTTGGTGGTGTGCGTGCATACAACCACATGAATTTATATTCAAGAAAAACCGTGGAGAAATTCAAGGTTTTCATTGGATTCAAAAACTTGGTTTGTTGCAATCTTTGTGTTTCTACTGATGGGTATCTTAGCAACTTAGAGGTTTCCAACACAAGCGACTTGTTTTGCTCTGTTTTGGAAATGTTCAAGTTCTACAATCCTGCAAAGCACATTCATTTGATGCAAACTCTTGGAAATGCCTATCTGACAGAGCACCAATTTGCAGAGATTTTGGGCAAAATGAGATTATATCAATGTTTGCCCCCTCACTATCAGAAAAGCGTACCAAAGTTGCTAATCACTGACACGCAAATCAATTCTGTGACAAAGGCATATATGCAAGATGAAAACTTTGGCAGTTTTGGAAATGACCTCTCAATGTGGAAATTTTACAATCTACTTACAGGGGCAAACAAAAGCAGCTACATAGATTCTTTCTTGGATAGAGCCTATAACGCAACAGAGATTGCAACAGGCATTAACGCAGCCTTGTATGGTGATGAGAGATACAAGTGGTTTATTGATTAAACTTTCAAAGTGAGGGAGAAAACAAAACTCTCTCACTTTATTTTTTTACGAACTTCTAAATTTATAAGGTTATGAAAGAACAAAACCAAAAGACAATGGCAAAGGCAACCTTTGGCACAATCGTCTTAGCAACGGTACTAATCATTCTATTCATTGCAAATCCAATCCTTACTATTTGCATCGGGTGGTTTATCATTCTTATTGCTGCTTCGATTTTCTAAACGCAAAAACGGCTGTCTGATTTCTCAAAAAGAGCAGAATCAGACAGCCTTTTTAGTATGGTGTAAAGGGGCAAGGACTAAACACGTTGATATTTTGCCTTCAAATACGCCACTTATTCTACACATTATGTTAAAATCAGCACATTATACATTTTTTGACGTTAAAAATAACAGATTCTCAATGCTTTTTCGTATTTTTGCAAGCGACATTCGTAAGATTGTCAAGACATATTAGAAAACGAAGAGCGTTATTGAAACTTGACCTTCTTATCAAATTCTCGCAAAATTTGAATACGGAAAAGGTAGAGTAGCAACAACGCTCACGCTACGGTTATATACTATCCCATAGGGGATAACTATATACTCGCATTAGCGTGGGTGGCTGTTGCTTATCCTTTCCGTAGGCAATGCGAGAAGCCTGATAAGAGGATAAGCAAAATACAGTCCTCACGCTTGAACCTGTATATGTTTTGTAAGTATCTGTAAATCAAAAGAAACTTTACGGCATCAAGCGTAAATGATACCATAAAGTTCCCATTGTCTACGAGAAATCAATCTTGCGTTGTTTATATCAGAAGATGAATAGTTTGCTGCAAATTAGCGATTAACATCCATTAACTCATCTTTTGCTGTTTCAATGGCTGTAAGTTTCAAATCCTCTTCACCCTCTAAATCGCTTAGAATTTTATCAGCAAGCCAAAGGGTGAGCATTTCTTTTTCATCCACTTTGAAGTATGTTGCCATTTGAATTACTTGACTTCTCTTTGCTCGCCTATCCCCACGTTCAATCTTGCTGAACATTGGAGTATCTATTTCTAAGTATGCAGCTACTTGACGCTGCAATATTCCTTGTTCGTCTCTTAGAGACCTTATCTTGTTTCCTAATAACATATCCGTTTTATTCTTTGTCTAATATTACGATTTCCCAATAGCCTCCAAATCTACCACCAGTTCGTTTTATTCTACCTAATTCACGAAGTTTACGTATTTGCTTCTCAACTCCTCGTGAAGACATATTCAATTGCATTGCGATTTCAGCGGCTGTTATATGTGGGTCTTGTTTTATAATATCTATAATCAAGTCCTTTGTTTCCGAACTTCTTTCCGAACTTTCCGTTTTTGTTTCCGAACCTCTTTCCGAACCAAGTATGTCTGTTTTCGAACTATTGCTATTCGTTTCCGAACTTTCGCCACTCCCTTCACGAACAGGAATGGTAACCAAGAATGTTAAGCGGTCATCTGTCGTTTCAAAGATAGCACGTGGCGAACCATTCTCTGCTAACTTTGTTTGTATTGTTGGAACACCAGTTGAACGACCCTCTGTAAGGTCAAGCTCTTTCAAAAAGTCACCCAAACGGCGGTTGCGATAACGACGGCTTTTTAGCATATCGCCCTTTTCTATGTCCTCTTTGGAGATGCTTCTGTCAGGCCCCGGACAATTGAGAATAGAGATTCCACTTGGCTCAATGGTAATCTCTATTGGCTCATGCTGTAAGAAATCTCTATGATACACAGAGTTTACAACAGCTTCCTCTATAGCTTCAAAAGGATAGTTCCAAAAGCGTTCCGCTTCCTGCCTGCCGGAAATCTTGCGTACATGTTCTTTGAGAACATTGCTCTTGATGTAATCCATTGCCTGTTTTATCATCTGTGGAACACTTCCTTTGAATGTAACTTCAGTGAAATTGTTCGGATCTTTCATTTTTCCGTTAGGGAATGTCACAACATCAATTTGAGTATAAGGGAAGAATTTGCTTGGATTCTCACAGAACATCATGGCTGCCACATTGCGAAGTAAGCGATTCTCCTTAGGTCCTGTATATAATTCCATTTGGTCAAGTATAACAGAAAGCGGTATTGTTATCACATCGTCAGCTAACTTACTACCCACCTTTACAAGATAATCACGAAGAAGTACCAAAGAAATATCTTCCAACTGAATGTCACTATTACCTCGTTCGTCAAAAGGCATACGATTAGCCAATTCTCGCAATTCAACAAGAGCTTCGCCTCTTGCTTCAATGCTACTTGTACCACTGCGGATGTAGAAGTATTCTTTGGTTCCTTTCGCTGTTACATTTACAGGTACAGAATAAGGGCGATAACTACCAGCAGGACACCATATAACAATCAACTGCTTCCCATCTACTTCCTCTACAGAAGTTCGAGGTAAGTAGTATGGAGCCATTTTGTTGTTGTAGCCCACCATCTCCTGCAAGATGTTATCTATCTTTTCCATTGGCACACCTTCTACGGGTCGAACTGCCATACCTGTTTTATCGTCAGTATCTACACCAACTATGATATATCCACCGCCAAGGTCGTCAAAGTCGTTGGCGAAAGCACATATACTGTGATATATGCTTCCAGGATTCCAACCTTTCTTAAACTCTATGCGGTTGGATTCTATTTTCTGCTTGTTAAGCAGGTCGTTTATGTTTATTACAAGTGCCATAAAATATTTATATTGGGATATTATGTGACCACACCTATGAATTTAACTTTTTCATAACTTTATGTAACCATTTTTCTATATCATTTGATTTATTGAAAGGATATTTTCTAAGATAATCATCAAAGTCTGCAAGTTCATTGATATTATATTTTCCTGTTAGCTTGTCAAATGTAGCATTTCTGTCAATGAATGAATCAATGATATTTGGAAGCCCCTTTTTATGAATGAGATTATCATGTAGATAAAGAGTATTGATTGATACGGGGATAATAGGTTTACAATCCATATCTGTCAATATCATTTCTGGCATTTTTGCAATTTCCTCGTAATACCATCTATTCAAAATAGAGAAGAATCCTGGTTGAAGTAGTCTGACATCCTCAAAAACTAATATTGGATAATAAGAAACATCATTTGGAATGTTTTCATCCCATTCAAACGCATCGGCTTCTATAGAATCAATATGCTTAATGAGTTGACCAATTCCAATTGGTTTCGGTTGCAAACTACATGCCTTTCTGTTTTTGTCAAGATTACGAGTTTTAAAGACTATCTTCTCATGTAGTTCATCAAGTAGACGAATGTAATCTCCGTCATCTCTGCACTCTCCATTCATTTTTA
>ERZ1034687.570-NODE-570-length-23245-cov-20.472273_pt1 | contig 23245 bp, 37 predicted proteins | sample MGYA00520704_ERZ1034687 | MGnify/ENA primary metagenome ERZ1034687 (study PRJEB33766, sample SAMN09781762) | gut metagenome | biome: gut microbiome | host: Homo sapiens | place: Madagascar | study: EMG produced TPA metagenomics assembly of the PRJNA485056 data... | reverse complement strand
GGTTTAAATATTGGAAAGACTCGAAAAGATAAATCTTTTAATTATCCTATTAGAAAAAGTCAAAAGAAAATAAATGATTCTAATATATTTTTTGATTTAATGAATACTACATTATCTATTCAAGATATCGTTAAGAAATATAGTAGTACAATTTATGTTGTTTATGCCATAAATGAAGGAAAGAGATATTGCCAAGATGATACAAAATATCCGATAAGAGTTAGAGGTTCTAGATTTTCTTCAAAAGTCTTAGAACAAATAAAAATAGATTTAAAAAATAATATTCCTAAAACACAAATTGCTAAAAAGTATAATATTGGAAGAGGAGTATTATATAGAGCAATTAATAATTATATAGGAGGGGTTTAATATTTTTAGAATAATTGATAATAGAGCGACTGGTAAGACCTCTTAGTTAATGCTTATAGCAAAAGAGAAAGGTGCTAATTATGCTTGTTTAAATCCTTACGCAATGAGAGAGAAAGCATCAGCTTATGGACTTACCGGAATTAATTTTATTAGTTTTAGTGATTTATTTACTGGAGAGTATATGGATTAGCCAGTAGTAATTGATGAATTAGAGTTGTTTGTTAAATATTACGCAGATTGTAAATTAATTGGCTATACTTTAACTAAAGGAGATTAAGATATGGCTTTTACATTTAAAACTGTTTTTGCAAAAACTGAGGCAGATTGTTATCTTTATAATAATATAACTGCAATAGAATAGGATGGTTTTGTCGATATTAACCCTCGTCCTAAATATGCAGATGGAACTCCTGCATATACTAAATCTATAAATCACCAATATCGTTCCTATGATTTATCTACTGGAGATTTCCCAATTACTACTTTGCGTCCGATAGCGTGGAAAACTGCGGTTAAAGAAATTCTTTGGATTTATCAAGATGCTAGTAACAGTTTAGATTTACTTCATGATAAATATGGCGTTTATTATTGGGATGAATGGCCTAGTAAAGATATGCCAGGAACTATTGGAGCTCGTTATGGAGAAGTTGTGCGGCGATATAATTTAATGGGCAATTTACTTCAAGATATTAAAAATGATCCTTATGGACGCCGACATATTATGGATCTTTGGCAATATAAAGAGCTACAAGAAACTGATGGGCTTTGCCCCTGTGCTTTTCTTACTGATTGGAATGTACGAGGGAAATATCTTGATATGCTACTTTTCCAGCGTAGTGGAGATATGCTAATGGCTTCTGGGGCAGGTGGAGTCAATGAAGTTCAATACGCAGCTCTTTTAATAATGGTGGCTCGTCATTGTGGATATAAACCTGGTAAATTTACTCATGTTATTGCTAATGAGCAAATTTATGATAGACATTGGGAAGCGGCACATGAACTTCAAAAGCGTTTTAAAGAAGCTAATTCTCAAAAAGACTCTGTCCATTTAATCCTTAATCCAGAAAAAACTAATTTCTATGATTTTACTATTGACGATTTTACAATGGAAAATTATAATCCCATAAAACCACAATTAGATTTGGAGATTGCTATATGATAAACGCAATTGTTTCAGTTGATGAAAATATGGGAATTGGTGCCAATGGAAAACTTTTAGTAAGTTATCCAGAAGATATGAAATTTTTTAAAGATACAACTATTGGACATATTGTTGTTATGGGACGAAAAACTTGGGATTCTTTACCTAAGAAGCCCTTACCGAATAGATTAAATATTATTATTACCTCTCATCCAGAAAAAAGTGATGATATAAATATTAATTTTACAACTATGGAAGACTTTTTAAATAATTTAGAGTATCTTGATGCTGGTGATAAAGAGATTTTTATCATTGGAGGAGCAAGTATTTATAAATAGCTTCTTCCTTATTGTGAAAAAATTTATATGACACTTATTCCAACAGTGTATAAAGAGGCAGATTCTTTTTTCCCACAATTAGATATTTCTAATGAATGGGAAATTATCCAAAAAGATTTTACAGTTCTTGACAAATGTACCTTTTTAACATTAAAAAGACGTTAACTTGAAAAAATAAAAAAATTATGGTATAATTATTATACAAAATAAGAAAGTGAGTAAAAATATAAAAATGAGGATGACTAAGAAGCAGGAATTCATTAATTTTGTTAATTCTTTGATGGAGAAGTGCCCAGATACGGAAATGAATGAAGACGCAGCTCTTTATTGGGAAGGTTTTTGCGCGGCTAAGGATGTTGTTGATAAGCCTTTGCTAAGTGACAATGGAAAGATTATTTTGAAATTCCTTCAAGATAATCGTGATACTAAGACTTGGACAAGTAAAGCTTTGGGCGAGGGAATCGGTATTACATCTCGTTCTGTTTCAGGCTCTATGCGAAAGCTTGTTGATGCGGGTTTTGTTGAAAAGTGTGGGGCTGACCCTATTGCTTACGTAATTACAGATAAAGGTATTAATTTTAATTTAGAAACAATTTAAAGGAGAAAATAAGATATTATGTAGAAGATGGTAAATAAAATTGAACTTTTTGGAAGAATTTATGAACACGATTTAAAGAAGGCTGTTACGGGTCCAAATTCTAAGAATCCAGGTACTGAGTACATTACAGGTACTGTTAGTATTGCTACTGATGATGATTGCCTGAATATTGTACCTGTTCATTATACTTTTGTAACAGCTGCTACAAAGAATGGCAAGCCTAACGCGACCTTTGCTACGCTATCTAATATTATTGATGGTGTTTATGGCACTGTAATGAAGGCTAGCAAGGATGATGCGACTTTCGCACGTGTTGATACTCAGATTGGTTTGAACGAATTTTATACCGATCGTTCTGGAGAAACAACTTTAGTAAGTGTTAAGAGAGCTGAAGGTGGTTTCATTCATATTCAGGGAAAGAATGAGGAACCTCCTAAGATTGTTAATAAATTCACCTGTGATATACTGATTACTAACGTTCGTCATATTGATGCCGATGAAGAAAAGGGACTTCCTGAAAAGGCAATCGTTAAGGGAGCAATTTTTAATGATTATAACAAAACTTTAATGCCTGTTGAGTTCACAGCTGCTGATTCTGGTGCCATTAATTATTTTGAAGGACTTGAAGCTACTGGAAAGAATCCTATTTTCACTCAAGTTCGAGGAAAAATTATTAATGAGACTATCGTTCGCACTATCACTGAAGAAAGTGCCTTTGGTGAAGCTTCTGTCCGTGAAATCAAGAGCAATCGTAGAGATTGGGTGCTAACTGGTGCCAAGCCTGAACCTTACGATTTTGATACAGAAGGAACTCTTACCACAGAAGAAGTTAATGAAGCTGTTAAAACTCGTGAGATTTATCTCGCAACTCTAAAGAGCCGTAATGATGAATATAAGGCTTCTCGTGCGGCAGCTATTACTTCTAAGCCTGCGGTCAAGACAGCTGCTGTTGCTTCTGGGGATTTTGATTTTTAAAAATGACTGTTAAAGATCTCATTGAATGGCTCAAACAATATCCAGAAGATATGGAAATTGTTGACGATTATGGAATGTTTAATCCTCAAGAATCTTTTAAGGTTCTTGAGGATTGGACTAATGGAGATTCAGCTAATTTAAATAATAAAATTTTATACAATGTTTTAAAGATAAATTAATAAGGAGAAAAGATTTATATGGCATTTGATTTATTGAATATTTAGCCTCATAAAGTTAGTAGAGATCTTAGTGGTTATATTACTTTTATCTATGGAGCTTATAAAACTGGAAAAACTACTCTTGCCACACAAATGGATGGTGCGCTTCTGTTAGCTTTTGAATAGGGATATAACGCACTACCAAATGTGCGTCCACAGCCTATTACTTCATGGGGAGAAATGCGTCAAGTCTATCGTGAGTTGAAGAAGCCTGAAGTTAAAGCTTTTTACAAAGCAGTTGTAGTTGATACTGTTGATGTGGCTGCTGATATGTGTAAGAAGTATATTTGCCAACAGAATAGCATTGAAGAACTTGGTGATCTTGGTTATGGTAAAGGCTGGACTAAATTCAAAGATGAATTTAATGAAATTTTCAGAGGATTGACCTAGCTTGGATACGCTGTTTTCTTTATTGGTCATGATAAGGAAGCTAAAGACAATAATGGTAATATTACTAATATTCGTCCCGCTCTTTCTAATTCTACTAGAGAAGTTATTGCTGGTATGGCTGATATTTATGGCTATGCTAAACAGAATGGTAGTGAAAATTCAATCCTTGTTCTTAGAGATAAAACTGGTTTTATTGAATGCGGCTGTCGTTTTAAGTATATTCCAGATGAGATCCCTATGAACTATAAATCTTTAACTGAGGCTATTTTTGGAGCCATTGATAAAGAAGCTGCTGAAACAGGTAATCAATTCGTAACTAATGAAAGAATGGAAGTTGTTGAAGCAAAATCTTATGACTTTGATGTACTTACTGCCGAGTTCCAGGATTTGGTTGGTAAAATTATGGCGAAGAACCAATCTAATGCTCCTAAAATTAGTGCTGTAGTTAATAAGTACCTTGGCAAGGGAAAGAAAGTTTCTGATGCTACTCCTGAGCAGGCAGAATTTATTTACCTTATTAACACCGAACTTAAAGAAGACCTCTTAGATAAGTAAATATCGGCCCCAAGATGAAGAAGTCTTGGGGCTTGATTTTTATTAAATTTTATGGTATAATATATAAAAGAATACATTTAAGAAAGGAGCTTAATGTGGCACATTATGTAACTTGTCCAATATGTAATAAAAAATTTGATCGAGACAAAGTTGAATGCGTAAAAGAAGGTCGAAGATATTTACATGTTGAATGTGCTCAGACTACAGAAGAGCGATTAAGTAAAGAAGAAAAAAATAAGCTTGCCCTTAATCAATATATTATGTAGCTTTTTGGCACAGAATACGTTAATCCAAAAATTCAGGCACAAATTAAAGATTATGTTACTAATAAAGGATTTACTTATAATGGTATTTTAATGTCTCTTAAATATTTTTATGAAATAAAGCATGGAGATATTGAAAAAGCTCATGGGCGAATATCTATTGTTGAATATATTTATCAAGATGCTAAGAACTATTATTATGATATTTGGCAAGCCCAATAGGTAAATAAAGGAAAGCAAATAGATTTATATATTCCCGCAAATAATGTAAAAGAAATAACAATTAAAGCTCCTGTAAAAAAGCCTTTTTTAAAAAGAATTTTTTCTTTTTTAGATGAAGAAAAGGAGGACAGTTAATGCCTTCAAAATATAATGACCCAGCAGCTGTTGTCTAGGTAATTGGATGTGTTTATAATGATCCTTCAATACTTGACATTGAAGATAAATACACAATTACAGAAGATGACTTTCAAGATAAGTTTCACCAAATAGTTTTTGGTTCTATATTTAAATTACATGAACTAGGCGCACAGGAAATTACTTTAAAAAATATTAGTGATTTTTTAGCAGATAGGCCAAAAAGTGAAGCAATATATAAACAGAATAAAGGAGATGAGTGGTTAGCTAAAGTTTCTAAAAACGCAGCTCCACTTACCTTTGATTATTATTATGGACGTTTAAAGAAGTTCTCATTATTACGAGCATATGATAATTTTGGTGTAGATGTTAGTGACGTTTATGATGCTGATAATATTCTTGATATAAAAAAGAAGCAGCTACAAGAAGAATTTCTTGATAATTCTTCTCTTGAAAAAATTGCGGATATGATTGATAGTAAATTAGAGTCTATTCGTATTAAGTACGTTACTGGTGAAAATGGTATCTGCCACCAAGCTGGAGAAGGTATTAAAGAGCTTCTTGAAAGTTTAAAGAAATCTCCTGATGCGGGTGTCCCATTATATGGGCCACTTATTAACACAGTAACACGTGGTGCTCGGCTTGGAAAATTATATTTACGGAGTGCTATGACGGGTGTTGGTAATTTACGGTCAAAATTTGTAAATTCATATTATTAAATTTTTATAATCATTAGAAAGGAGGCTATTTTATGAGCCAAGCTAATGATTATAAAACTAAATACGAAATAGCTAAAAAAATGTATCTCGAAGAAGGAAAAAGTTTAACTCAAATAGGGAATGAACTTCATATGAGCAGAGGTGCATTAAGTAATAACTTTAAAAAAGATGGAATAGTTATTATTAATAAATAGAATATAACTAAATTTAATGAGAATTTCTTTGATAGAATTGATTCAGAAGAAAAAGCTTATTGGTTAGGATTTCTCTATGCTGATGGAGCAATTTCTAGCACCAATAACACAATCGAATTAAGTCTTCAATCAAGTGATATTCATCATTTAAAAAAATTCCGAGACAGTCTAGGATTTGATAAAGATAAGCATATCTTTCAAGATGATATAAGATGTAGAATTATATTTTAGAATAAGCATCTTAAACAAGCTTTGATTGACCTTGGATGTACTTCAAGAAAATCACTTACTTTAACCTTTCCTTCAAACGAACAAGTTTCTGATAAATACCTTTTTGATTTTGTTAGAGGATATATTGATGGAGATGGGAGTATAATGATTGGAAAGGATCATCTTGGAATCTATAATAAACCAAGAATTTCTATTCTTGGAACAGAAGAGTTTTTAACAACTTTAATCGAAAAAACAGGCTGGAAAAGAACTAAAATTAGACATCCGTCTGGGGCTTATGAAGTTGAGTGGAGCGGATATTATGTAATGGAGTATTGGGATTAGTTATATTCAAAAGCTAGTATATATTTAGATAGAAAATATGAAAAATATTTAACCTTAAAAAATTGCCGTCTTTAAAAGAAATTTTAAAGATTATTACAGAGGAAAAAATCTGGAAACCTAAGTCTTTATAGATAAGGTAATCAGAGGTGAAGGCTATGCTAAGTATAGCCAGCCGCAACGCATAGAGAGTGAAAAGATATAATCTCTCCACGAGGCCTCTGCTCTTAACACGTAATGGTGAAGATGAAAAGTTATGCTGAGCTTATAGAAAACTATAAGAACTATTGGATAAAAAACCAATAGGGTAACAAAACTGAAAACTCGCTCTATGGTTGCCGATTTTTGTTTTATAGGAACCGATTGGATATATGATGAGACTTTTGGATGGATAAGAACAACTTTAGCCCAACCTTGTTTATTTATTGCTACAGAACAAAATTTGGGTGAAGTTCAAACTATGATGTTGGCTTTTCTCTCTAATGTAAATGAAGAGCATATTAGAAGTGGACTCTATGTAGATGATGAATGGGAAAGAGTGACAAAGGCTGCTGAAATTATTGAGCAGAGTCCTCTTTATATCGAAGAGATTCCCGATTTCTCCCTACAAGACATTGAAAATATCATAAAGAAAAACATTCGAGAAAAAGATATATCTTATGTGTTCTATGATTACATTTTTACAAGTATGAAGATATTGGAAGAGATCACGCGAAGATCTGGTGGAGTAAAATTAAGAGAAGATAATGCTCTTTTCATGCTATCAAATAAATTAAAAGATATTTGTAATAAATACGGAGTTTTTATTATGACTGCTACATAGCTTAATGGAGATGCAAAAGAGGCTAAAATTCCCGATCAGAACGTTCTTAGAGGAGCAAAAAGTATAGCAGATAAAATCGACTATGGCTCAATCTTAATGAATGTTACTGACGAAGATTTAGTTTCTTTAAATGAAATTTTAGCAACAGGAGCATTTGCTACTCCTAATGTAAAATTATCAATTTATAAAAATCGTGGCGGACGTTATAAAGGCTTATATCTCTGGTGTTCAGCAGATCTTGGTACATGTCGTATAAAACCTATGTTTGCCACAGCTTATAATTATGAGTTAATTCCAATGGATGATATAAAAATTAATGTGGAAGAACCACCTTCCGCTTTTTAAATAAAAGGAGATAAATAAAATGGCAAGAGTAAAAGATTTCGGAAGTAAGAAAGATACACAGATTAAGGCTCCCGATGTAAATGCGGGCCTTGTAGAATACAAAATGCCCAGACTGATGGCTGAAGAAATTATTAAAACCGCAAAAAGTAATAAAAGTGACCCGCAAGTAGTTCTTTGTAATTATGTAAATACGTTTCTTGGTTTAAAGGGTTATTGTGTAAAGGTACTTGTTGATTTATAAATAAAATAAAGGAGAATATTTATGCTTAGTTATGATAAAGATTATGTTAAAGAACAACTAACTATTGAAGATGTTTTTTAGCTTCTTGAAGAATTTGGAGCCGAGCCTGAATATTCTCCTTTTGGTATTTTAAGCTCAACAATCTGTCATAATCCTGTCGGATAGGGATCACGAAAATTATATTATTATTCTAATAGTCAGCTATTTCAATGCTATTCAAATTGTCAAAGTATTGACATATTTCAATTAGTGATTAATGTAGCAGAAATTCAATGGGATAAAAATTATGATTTAAATGATGCTATTAGATGGGTGGCGAATCACTTTGGAATTTCAGGTGCGGTTATTGAAGAAGATGAATTAAAAACTCTCGATGACTGGAAAATTTTAGAAGAATATGAAAGAGTTGAAGAAGTACGACCATCGTCTAAAGAGATTATTTTACAAGAGTATGATTCAAACATTTTAAATAATTTTGATTATACTGTAAAAATAACTCCTTGGCTCAATGAGGGAATAAATGTAGAAAGTCTTCAAAAAGCTCAAATTGGATATTATCCAGGCGGAGACCAAATAACGATTCCGCATTTTGACATTAACGGACGACTTATTGGATTACGTGGGCGCTCTCTTTGTAAAGAAGAATGTGAACTTTATGGCAAATATAGACCTCTTAAAGTAAATCAAATTCTTTATAATCACCCTCTTGGAATGAATCTGTATGGGTTAAATTGGAATAAAGAAGCTATTGCCGCACTTAAAAAAGCTATTATATTTGAATCAGAGAAGTCAACCCTCATGTTAGGTTCTGCTCTAGGATGGGATAATAATTGCTCAGTCGCATGCTGTGGTAGTAATATTTCTCTTTATCAAATAGAACAATTACTTAAATTAAATGTAGAAGAAATAATAATAGCTTTTGACAGACAATTTCAAGTTATTGGCGATGATGAATTTCAAAAGCTAAAAACTAATTTATTAAAATTAAAAAAGCGATATAAAAATGATGTGAATATTTCTTTTATCTTTGATAAGAATATGATTACTACTTATAAGGCTAGCCCAATAGATGAAGGAATAGATAAGTTTATGAAATTATTTAAAGAAAGGATAATAGTATGACCGGAATAATTTGGGGAAAAACATAGGAAAGAGCCAATGAAGAGCTTGAAAGAGTTAGAGATTAGTATTTGGCTTATGGAAAGGTTCTTTCCTATATTAGAAAGGATGGCTTTGAAACTTAGGATGGAGACTGTTGGAAAGCAGTAAAAGCGAATGATTCTGCACGAGGATATCTTTGTAATATTTCTTATATTGATAAAATAATCCCAGAAGACATCATAAAAACAAAAATCATTCCTACTACAAGAAGTTATCCTTATCAAGGTTTTAAGTATTTTGATATATAATATATGGAATATAAATTAATAGAAAATAATATAAAAAGTTCTGGGGTTTTACTTTAGATACTTTTTAACAGAGGGTTTAAAAATGCGGCTGACATAAATCATTACTTAAATACGACTAATAATGACATTTTAGACCCCTTGCTTTTAGATAATATGCGTGAAGGCGCTTAGATGTTAATGCGACACGTATCAAACAACGATAAAACACTATTATGGTTTGATGTAGATTTAGACGGCTATTCAAGTGGAGCCGCATTTCTTAATTATTTTCATTATTTATTCCCAACTTTTATTGAGAATAGCGTTAGTTATTAGACTAATGAGGGTAAAAAGCATGGATTAATTCTAAATAATGTTCCAGAGGGTATTAAATTTATTATAATGCCAGATGCTGGATCAAATAATATTGAAGAATGCCAAGTTTTAAAAGAACAAGGTATTGATATTCTTATACTCGATCATCACGAGTGTGACAATTAGAATCCCTACGCATGCGTGATAAATAATCAAATGTGTGATTATCCAAATAAAACGCTTTCAGGTGTTGGTATCGTTTATAAATTTTGTTAGTATTTTGATAACTTATTAGAAACTGATTATGTTAATAATATTATTGATTTAGTAGCTTTGGGGATGATTGCGGATGTCATGGATTTACGTGATTTTGAGACTAAAAGAATTATAGATATGGGGTTAGCGCACATAACTAATCCATTTTTTCAAACGATGGTATTAAAGCAAGAATACTCTTTAAAAGGAGAAGTGACTCCAATTGGAATTGCTTTTTATGTAGTACCTTTTATAAATGCTGTTGCTAGAATAGGAAAACCACAAGAAAAACTTTTAATTTTTGAATCTCTTTTGGATTATAAAGGCAATGAAATGATTCCTTCTACCAAAAGAGGATGTAAAGGACAAGAAGAGACTCGTGCGGAATAGGCTTGCCGCACAGCCGCAAATATAAAATCTCACTAGCAAAAAGAGCGAGATAAAGCTGTTGAGATTATTGAATAGATTATTGAAGAGCAAGATTTGTTAAAAAATAAAATTCTTGCGGTAAGATTAGATAAAGAGCATTCCATTAATCGAGCACTTACTGGATTATGCGCAAATATCCTTATGGGTAAATATAAACGTCCAGTTCTGCTTTTAAGCCAAACAGAAGACGGAAATGGCCATATCTGTTGGGAAGGCTCCGGTAGAAATATTGGGAATTCTAAATTTGATAACTTTAGAGAGTTCTTGCGAGAGAGCGGATATATGATATATGTTGAAGGCCATAATAATGCTTTCGGAACAGGCATTCGTGATAATCTTTTTAATACCTTTATTGAGTATTCCAATGAAGCTCTTAAAGATTATGATTTTTCTGCTTGTTACCAAGTTGATTTTATTTTTAATCAAGAGACTCTTACTGGAATAGATATTCTTGATATTGCTAGATTAAATCATTTGTGGGGTACAGGCATTGAAGAACCCTATATCGCAATTGAGAATATTAAAATTACTGATAATATAATTCTTATGTCACCAGATAAAAATCCTACAATGAAAATAAATCTTCCTAGAGGAATTACAGCCATTAAATTTAAATCTTTGCCAGAAGAAGTAGATAACTTAAAAGGCGTGAATGGCTTAACTACTTATATTAATATTGTTGGACGTGCTGCGGCAAATACTTGGAATGGAAATACAACTCCACAAATATTAATAGAAGATTATGAAATTTGTAAAAAAGCATATGATTTTTAATGGAGAAAATGGCTGCTCGGGGCGAACTGGGCAGCTTTATTCGCTTTCAGAAATTAAAAATGCTTTTAGAAATTTTCAAGCAAAAGCTAGAAATTACAAGAAAATTATGGTATAATATAATAAAAGAGAAAGGAGAAAATAGAGTTAAATGGAACTTACTGAGAAACAGAAGCAAGGCTTAAAAATTGCTATATCTAGGTATAAAGCACATGAGTCTTATACTATCATATCAGGTTATGCGGGCAGTGGTAAAAGTACTTTAGTACGATTTATTATATCAGCTCTTGGCTTAACAGATCAGCAAGTAGCATATATTGCTTTTACAGGAAAAGCTTCACAAGTACTAGTATAGAAAGGATGCCCTAATGCTACCACAGCACATAAATTACTTTATTATTCTCATAGAAATAAAGATGGAACATTTACTTTTCATCCAAGGAAAACATTAGAGAATCCTTTTTTAAAATTAATAGTAGTAGATGAAGTTTCCATGCTTCCATTATCTCTTTGGAATGCTCTCTTATCTCATCATATCTATGTTATAGCTTTAGGGGATCCTTTTCAAATTCCTGTAATAAATCCAAATGAAGATAATCATGTTTTAGATAAGCCGCATATTTTTCTTGATGAAATTATGCGGCAAGCACTTGATAGTGAAATTATTAGATTTTCAATGTGGATTAGAAATGGCGGAAAAGTAAGAGATTATCAAGGAGAGAATAAAGAAGTAAAAATATTGAGTTCAGAGGAATTAAATACTGGAGTTTTAGCTTGGGCCGATTAGATTTTATGTGCTACGAATGCTACTCGGAATCAAATGAACATGGAAGCTCGAAAAATTAAAGGATTTCCTGATACCCCGCAAATTGGAGATAAAATTATCGGTTTGACTAATCATTGGGATTTCTCTGATCCTCCACTTACTAATGGGTCTATTGGGACAATTATTGATGCTCAAACTGAATTTATTAGATTTCCTAGATATATTAGTCAAGAACCTATTAAAATATTAAGAACAACTATGACTGACGAAATAGGAAATACTTTTTATGATATTCCTATTGATTATAACTGTTTAATGACTGGACAAAAAACTTTAAGTGTAAAGCAAGAAATACAAATTAAAAATAACAAGATGTTAAAAGAGCAAGGTATTGATGCTCCATTTGATTTTGCATATGGATATGCTATTACTTGTCATAAATTCCAAGGCAGCTCTGCTCCAAAAATTTTAGCATTTGAAGAGCGATTTCCATTTGATCCCATTGAACATGCTAGATGGGTATATACTGCGGCCACAAGAAGCGAAAATCGTCTTGTATTTATAAAGAAGTGAAGGAGGAACGAATTAAAGATGCAATCTTATTTTAATGGGCATACTCATACTATGTATTCTAATATTCGTTTACTCGACTGCATTAATAAACCAAAAGATGTAATTGATATGGCAATTAAATTAGGATTAAGTGGAATAGCAATCACTGACCATGAATGTCTATCTGCTCATATGGAAATTAATCAATATGCAAAAGAAATAAAAGAAAAATATCCTGATTTTAAAATTGCTTTAGGCGATGAAATCTATTTAGTTGATTACAGAGATAGCCGAATCAAGTATTATCATTTTATTCTAATTGCTAAAGATGCTATTGGGCATAAAGCTTTGCGAGAAATTAGTTCTATAGCTTGGTATAATCTTTATACTGATAGAGGCATGGAACGTGTCCCAATTACTAAACATGAATTATCTTCTATAGTAAATAAATATAAAGGGCATCTTATCGCAACAACAGCTTGCGCAGGTGGCGAGTTATCTACTTTAGCATTAGGATTAGTAAATGCTAGAAATAATTTTGAAGATACTAATGTTTTTAAAGAGAAAATAAATACTTTTATTAATTATTGTTTAGAGCTATTTGGGGAAGACTTTTATATCGAATGCGCTCCTTCAACTTATCAAGATCAATGTAAGATTAATAAGGAATTATATCAAATTAGTCAGTATTATGGTATAAAAATGACAACTGCCACAGATGCTCATTACCTTACTAAGAAAGATAGATTCGTTCACAAAGCTTATCTGAATTCTAAAGGTGGAGAAAGAGAAGTCGATAGTTTTTATGAATTTACTTACCTCATGGATATTGAAGAGTGTAAAAATCTTCTCCTAAAGTCTTTGCCTGAGGAAGCAATTGAACAAATTCTTTGTAATACAAGAGAAATTCAAAGTAAGATTCAAGATTATAGTCTTGAGCGCAAACAAATAATTCCAAAAGTAAAAGTAATGTCTTATCCATTTATTGAGAATTGTTTAACTCAATACCCAATATTAAGTTCTCTTTTTATTAGTCAAAATGAACAAGAACGTTATTGGGTTAATGAATGTATTAATGCCGCTAAAGAAAAAAATGTATTTAATGAAACATACTTATCTCGTCTTGAAATTGAAGCTGATGTCATCAAAACTATCGGTGATAAATTAGACGATTGTCTTTTTGCTTATTTTAATACATTTAAACATTATATTGATTTGTTCTGGGAATGCGGTTCTATTCTTGGACCTGGACGAGGTTCCTCAACAGGTTTTCTTTCTAATTATCTCCTTGGGATAACTCAGCTTGATCCTATTCGTTGGAATATCAAATATTGGAGATTTCTTAATAAAGAGAGAGTCGAACTACCTAGTCTTATATTGATGTTGGGTAGTTGTAAAAAAAGAACACTAACTGCTGCTTGGCAGGTGTCTATAATTTAAATTTATAGGCTAACGGTATCAGTGAAATAAGTTTTAAAAATTTTTTTTAAAAACGAATCAACTGACTAAGAGAGTCTATGCCCTGAAAATATGGGTAGATTGATAATACCGTGCTAAAAATCTTGGACAAAGTCAAGTCAATGTCCAATTCTAAAAGTTAGATATTTTAAAAGGAGTTGTTTTTTAAATGAAACAACATTATATCTATCTAACTACAAATAATATTAATGGTATGAAATATATCGGCAAACATTACGGAGAATTGGACGATCCATATTTAGGAAGTGGAAAAATTTTAAAACGAGCAATTACTAAATATGGTAAAGAAAACTTTACTAAGTCTATTTTATCTATTTCCATTAATGACGAAGAAAATTCTGAAAAAGAAAAATACTATATTGCTTTGTACAATGCCACAACAAATCCTTTATTTTATAATATTCATGAAGGAGGTAGCGGAGGAAATACCACTGCCGGGTACTCCAAAGAAGAGAAAGAGTCTTTGAAAAAGAAACTTAGTGAATTAAATCAAGGGATAAATAATGGAATGTATGGCAAACATCATAATAAACAAACAAAAGCTTTTTTATCCTATTGGGCAGAATTTGAAAGAGATAATTCTGTGTATCAAACTCCAGAATTTAAACAAAAAATGAGTGAATTAACTTCTGGTGAAAAAAATGGAATGTATGGGAAGCACCATACGACTGAATCTAAATTGAAAATGTCTATTAATAGTTTGGGAAAAAATCTCGGAGAAAAAAATGGAATGTATGGTAAAAAAGGAAACCAGGCTATTAATGGTAAGAAAATTGCTATGTATGATAAAAGCCATAGCTTAATACAGGTATTTAATGCAAAAACTGCTGTATTAAATTTTCTTGGAATAAAAGGACATACTCAATTAGATAAGGCAATAAAAGAGCATTCCTTATATAAAGGATATTATTGGAAATAGATAGAAAAAGATTAAATGTGTAGAGACTATTATGTAAGATGGAGATAAGCACCATCTGAAAGGTGTTCTAACAATAACTGAATTAAAATACTCTCAGTAAGTTATTGTGAAAAATATAGTCCAATAATAAAAAAGGATATTGATATAGATTTAGCTCCATCTAAACGTATGGCTATCTTCGAAGCTATACGTAAAGAACGTGGAGAATTAGGTCTTGTCCAAGTAGCTACTTTTGGTACAGAAGGAACAAAGAGTAGTATTCTTACGGCATGTAGAGGTTATAGGACTGAAGAATATCCAGAAGGCATTGACGTTGATGAAGCTCAATATATGAGTTCATTGATTCCCCAAGAGAGAGGCTTCTTATGGGATATTAATGATGTTGTATATGGTAATGAAGAAAAGGATAGAAAGCCAGTTACAGATTTTATCCGAGAAGTTAATAAATATCCTGGATTATTGGACATAATTAAATCTATTGCTGGTCTTGTTAATAAAAGGTCTTCCCATGCGTCTGGTGTTATTCTGTATGATGAAGATCCCTATGTCACTGCAGCTTTTATGCGCACGCCTCGTGGAGATTTAATAACAGCATATGATCTTCATATGGCAGAATCTGCGGGGGATACTAAATATGACTTTTTATTAACAGAAATGTGTGATAAAATCATACAATGTTTTAAACTTTTAGTTGAAGATAAAGTCATTCCTAATCTCGAATTGAGAGAGTTATATAATAAATACCTTCATCCAGAAGTAATAGATACAAATAATCCTGAGCTTTGGAAGCACTTGGCCGCAGGAGATATTATGGATGTTTTCCAATTTAGTACAGATGTTGGTCTGGCTATTGCGAAAAAACTTAAACCAAAAAATCCTAAAGAAATGACTGCGGCAAATGCTATGATGCGTCTAATGAGCGAAAAAGGCAAAGAATCTCAACAAGAGCGATATGTTAGAATACAAAAGTATGGCCTTGGAGTATTTGAGAGAGAAATGCAACAAGCCCAAATGGATGATGAAATGAGAAAAAAAATGCATCAATATTGTGATGAATATTGGGGTTGTTGTGCTATTCAAGAGCAAATGATGGAACTCCTTATGGATGTTGCTGGTTTTACTCTCAAAGAAAGTAATTCTGCTAGAAAAATTGTAGCAAAAAAACAGATGTCAAAAATCCCTGAATTAAAGGAAAAAGTATATTCTTGTTTTAATAATGTAAATGCGGCAAATTATTTTTGGGAAAATGCAATAGCACCACAGTTAGGATATGCATTCTCATACAATCATTCACTTCCTTATTCTTTTGTAGGTCTTCAATCAATTCTTTTAGCGACACAATTTAATCCTATTTACTGGGATACTGCTTGTATAATTGTAAATAGTGGCTCGCTTGAAGATAATAGCGAAGAAGAAATTGTTGATATTTATGAACCAGAAGCTCAAGACTTAAGTGAGGGTGTTACTTTTCAAGACTTACCAGATAAAAGTTGTAAAATTAGAAAAACAAATAGCACTGATTACTCTAAAGTAGCTAAGGCTATTGGAGATGCAAGAAGCCAAGGTATTAAAGTTAGCCTTGCCAATATTAATAAGTCATCTTTTGGATTTAAACCAGATGTAGAAAATAATCAAATTCTTTATGGTTTAAAAGGCATGCTTAATATTGGTGATGAATTAATCCAAACTATTATCGCTAATCGTCCTTATGAATCTCCTAAAGATTTTGTAAATAAAGTTTCACCAAAAAAGCAATCTATGATTTCTCTTATTAAAGGTGGAGCTTTTGATGAAATGGCTGACCGCAAATTTGTCATGGCTTGGTACTTGTGGTCTGTTTGCGATAAAAAAAGTCGTTTAACTCTTCAAAATATGCCAGGATTAATTAAATATAATCTTCTTCCTATTGAAACGCCTGAACAAAAAATGGCAAAGAGGGTTTATGAATTTAATCGTTATCTTAAAGCTATTAATAAAGGTAATAAAACAGATTTCTTTAAATTAGATAATCGAGCTACTAATTTCTTAATTGAAATTGGTAAAGAAAATTTGATTTATAATCAGGAGTTTTTGGAACAAAAAACTTGGGATAAACAAGTTTATCAAAAATATATGGATATTTTTCGGTCTTGGATTAGTGAGCATAAAAATGAAGCTCTCCAAAAAATGAATGATTTAATCTTTATGGAAGATTGGAAAAAATATGCGGGCAATGGCAATATCTCTGCTTGGGAAATGGAAGTTCTTTGTTTCTATTATCATGACCATGAACTAAAAGATATTAATAAAACAAAGTATGGCTTTACCAACTTCTTTAACTTACCAGAAGATCCAGTAGTAGAAAAAAGCTGGAAAAAGGGAGATAAAGAGATTAAAATCTTTAAACTTTCAAGATTATGTGGTACTTGTATTGCTAAGAATAAGACAAAAAGTATTGTTACTATTCTTACTACTGATGGAGTAGTTAATGTTAAATTCCGTAAAGAAGTATTTGCTCTTTTTGATAAACAGATATCTCAAAAAAATCCAGATGGAACAAAAACTATTATTGAAAAATCTTGGTTCAATCGTGGAAACATGATTGCGGTTACTGGTATGCGGTCAGGGGACAATTTTATTATAAAAAAATATGCGGCGACCCCTGGGGCATCTCTTTATAAGATTAAAGAAATCTGCTCAAATGGGGAATTAATCTTAACAGATCAACGTGCGCAAGGAGAACTTGAAGAGGAGGAAGAAGGGACCATTTAAGGCTCCCTTATAAAATATGATGAAAAAAGAAATTATTGGGGCTTATTATTATATAACAAAATGCGGAAATTGTGAAAAAGATTTGCCAAATTTTGGTTATACATTTGAGCATGTTGTTTATTGCCCGAAATGCCATTTTCCTAATACAGTATTAAAAGATATTGAATATACTTTTAAAGAAGAAGAAGAATCTATACTTCCATCTAAGTCTAATATTATTGCTTTAATTGGTAAAAGTGGTAGTGGTAAAAGCACTATTTTAAAAGAATTTACTCAACATTATTTTCCCGGAATTTTTCCAATTATACAAGCGACAACTCGTCCTAGACGTTTTCCTTCTGAATCCGGATATCTTTTTTATAATAATGAAGAATGGGATAGACTTGAAAAGCAAGAAGCTTTCATTGAAACAACAGTTTTTAATAATTGGCATTATGGAACACTAATTTCTTCATTGGCTCTTGGTTCTGATATTTGGAATATTGGTATTTTTTCTCCTACAGCAATTACACAATTGCTTATTGATTCAAAAGTAGATAAATTAAAAGTTTTTGAAGTTTGCGCAGATGCTAAAATTCGAATGGAAAGAAATTTAAATAGAGAAGATACTCCTAATGTTTCAGAAATTTGTCGTAGAATGCTTGCCGATGAAGAAGATTTTAAAACCTTACCATCTCCTTTAGATATTAGACTTTTAGAAAATAATAAACCAGAAGATGTCCAAAATTGCGTTAATGCTATATTAAAATATACTACAGGGCAAGAAAGAGAATGATTATTATATAAAATCCCATATTAATTATGGGATTTTATTTCCCTACTCAAAATTAATTTATATATATGAGGAGGATTTTAACTTTGGTAAATGTTAAAATTTAGAAACGTGATGGCCGAATTATGCCATTTGATTAGAGTAAAATAATTGATGCAGTATTGGCAGCTTTTAAGGAAGTAGATGGAGAAATTACTGAATACGCTGAAATTAAAGCTGGTAATATTTCTGATTATGTTTATGATTATTGCGAAAATCTTCCAGATGGAAAAGTATTAAATATTGAAGAAATTCAAGATTTAGTAGAGCGTGGACTAATGTCTACAAAGAGAAAGGATGTAGCCAAAGCTTATATCCTTTATAGAGATAAACGCAATGCAGCCAGAGGCAATTTAACAGATAAAACTTTTTTAGAATTTTTAGCCGGATAGAATGATTATTGGAATAATGAAAACTCTAATAAAGATGCTAAAATTGTAACTACCTAGAGAGATTATATTGCGGGTATCGCTAGTACGGATATAGCAAGACGTTTTTTATTACCAAAAGAAGTTTGTGAAGCACATGATTTAGGAATTATTCATGAACATGACGTTGACTATATGGCTTAGAAAGCTCTTACTAATTGCTGCTTAATTAATTTACATGATATGCTTACCAATGGAACAGTTATTAGTGGAGTAAAAATTGATCCTTAGCAAAGAATTACTACTGCCTCTACAGTTGCTACACAAATTATTACAGCAGTTGCTAGTAGTTAGTATGGAGGAACAACTATTACCCTTACACATCTGGCGCCTTTCGTTCGTATGAGTTATAATGAAAATTATCAAAAAGGACTCCATTATTTTAATAATGATATTCAAAAGGCTATTGAATATGCTAAAATAGAAACAGCTACTAATGTAAAAGATGCTGTCCAAACTTTTAATTATCAAATTAATAGTATGAGTACTACTAATGGACAAGCCCCATTCCTTTCTGTCTGTATGTATATTAGTGAAGATCCAGAATACGAGAAAGAAACTGCTATGCTAATTGAAGAATTTCTTCATCAAAGAATTAAAGGAATGAAAAATAATAAAGGCGTTTATATCACTGTGGCTTTCCCAAAATTGCTTTATGTTCTTGATGAAAATAACATTCGTTCAGATAGAGAATATTGGTATTTAACTAAACTTGCAGCTGAGTGTACTACAAAAAGAATGGTTCCTGATTATATTTCAGCTAAGAAAATGCGTGAATATAAAGTATCACCTGTGAATCAAACTCATGACGTATATGGCTGTATGGGTAAGTATAATACTATAGCTCATATAAAATTTTTTGAACTTTTCCAAAAGGTGTTTTATAATTATTATAAAGCTAACGGTTAGGTCTAATTTATATTAGATGAGACCGTGTAAAAATTATTTTGGAACTTTTGTGACAAAAGTGCTTAATCTGTTTCTTCCAAAATTTATTATAATTAGATAAATAAGAGAGGAAGAATTTAAATGTATATATATAAAATAACTAATGATATAAATGATAAAATCTATATTGGACAAACAGTTCGTCCGATTGAGGAACGTTTTCATAGGCACGTTCAAGAAGCTCTTTCAAATAAACTAGATACTCATTTTGCAAGAGCCATTAGAGAATATGGCCCAGAACATTTTTCTGTTACTTGTATTGATACTGCTTCTTCTAAAGAAGAATTAAATCAAAAAGAAGTCTATTGGATAAAATATTATAATAGTTTTGAAGAAGGATATAATTCTACTCTTGGGGGAGAGGGAGGAAATACTTATTGTAAAAAATCTCAAGAAGAAATGAATAGCATAAAAGAAAAAATTAGAGAAACTAAAATGGGCGGGAAAAACCCAAATGCAAGAAAAATAAAATGTAAAAATGTTAAAACTAGGGAAGAATTACTTTTTGACAGTACCGCAGATGTTCAACGTTATTTCAATCATGGAAATCATAATTTTGTAACTCGCAGATGTAATCATACTGTAAGATGTCTTTGGCAAGGAGAATGGTCAATAGCCTATGCTGAAGATGAATATGATGAAAAAGTTACTAAAGAAAAAAATAACAGAAAAAGTACTCATATTAAATTAATAGACCTTCAAACTAATGAAGAATATGAATTCCCAAGTTATGCTTCTGCTGAAAGATTTTTTAATTTACCTAAAAAATCTATTAGTAGTAAAGCTTATCTCAAAGGAAAAGAGTTTATTCATTTAAATCGCTATAAAATAACAGTTCTAAATTAATTTTATGTATCGACTATTCCTGATGAATGTAAGGAAGTAAGACAAGGATTGGATCTTGTTTGAAGCGAAAAACAACTCTACAAATTGTAGAATGAAGATATAGTCAGTACCATTAGTGATAATGGAGTAATATGTGTAGAAGTTTTTTAACCCCCGATCGATGCACAGAAAATTATGCAAAAGCTTTAGATTATATTCCAGGAGTATCAAAATATTATGGAAGATTCAACATGGGAGTAACAACTATAAATCTTCCCGATGCTGCTTTCTCAAGTGGAGGAGATATTGAAAAGTTTTGGCAAATAATGGAAGAAAGAACAGAATTATGTCATAAAGGGCTTTTAGTTAGAATTAAAAGACTTGAATCAGTAACTTCTGATGTAGCACCTATCCTTTGGCAAGATGGAGCTTTTGCACGACTTGATAAAGGAGAAAAACTCAATGATCTAATTCATCATGGATATTCAACTGCTTCTCTCGGCTATGCTGGTCTTTATGAATGTGTAAAATATATGACTAATGAATCTTTAAGCCAAAAAAATGGTAAGGAATTTGGCTTAAAAGTTATGCAATTTTTAAATGACAAATGTGCTCAATGGAAAAATGCTGAAGATATAGATTATTCTGTTTATGGCTCTCCTATTGAAAGTACTACTTATAAATTTGCTAAATGTTTAAAGAAACGTTTTGGCAATGATATCTTTATTAAGCTCGATGGGCATGATAGAAATTACATAACTAATAGTTATCATCTGCCAGTATTTGAGAAAATTGATATTTTTTCAAAACTAAAAATAGAAAGTGAATTTCAAAAACTTTCTCCAGGAGGAGCAATTAGTTACGGAGAGACAGCTAATTTACAAAACAATATAGATGCTGTTTTAACTGTTATCCAATTCATTTATGATAATATTATGTATGCTGAATTAAATACTAAGTCAGATTATTGTCAAGATTGTGGATATACTGGGGAAATTCTCATTGATGATAATATGAATTGGTATTGTCCTAATTGCGGTAATAGAGATCAAAAGACCATGAATGTTGCTAGACGTACTTGTGGTTATATTGGAAGCCATTTTTGGAATTATGGACGTACTCAAGAAATAAAAGAAAGATATGTCCATCTTGGTGGAGATGAAACTTAATGAGATATGCAGATATAAAGAAGAATGACATAGCTAATGGTCAAGACGTGTGCGTATCATTTTGGTGTCAAGGATGTCCTATAAAATGTCCAGGATGTCATAATGAATCAATATGGGATTTTAATGGGGGTAATGAATTTACCCCCGCAACCATGTCAGAAATTATACAAGCAATTTCCGCAAATGGTATTGAACGCAACTTTAGCATCTTAGGTGGAGAACCTTTATGTGATGAAAATATTTTTCTAACGCATTTGATAATCCAAGAAGTGCGTAAACATTATCCAAATATTAAAATTTTTTTATGGACTGGATATTATTATAAGGATTTAAAGAAGAAGAATGATTCACATCTTGATTATATCCTTAATAATATTAATTATCTTATTGATGGCCCTTATATCCAAGAACAAAGAGATATTACTTTAAAACTAAGAGGTTCTCGCAACCAACATATTATTAAAATGCCGGATGGTATTATCGATGAGTAAAAGTAGACAAATTCGTGCTCTTTCGGATGCTAATTGGAAAATAGGATTAAAATATTTAAATAATATTTTAGCAAAGATATTTACTGCAATTAATAATGATAAACCTTTAGATGATGAATTATATTAGAATATTTTGGATATAATTTATCAATGTTTAGAAGAAGTTTACTTAAATACAATACAAGAATTAGAATCTATTTATAAAAATTTAAAAAACTTTGAAATAGATGATATTTCTGAACTTACTTATAAAGAAGATGGAAAAACCTTAGATGAAAGAGTTAAATCTTATTTAGATGAAGCATCTTCTTTAAATTATCAATCAATTTCTAAAGAATTAATATCTTTTAAATTTTATCGTTTAATGCGTACAGAAATTTCTTATTTAGAAACTATTGCTAAAAAGAATAAAATATCTATATCTGCAGATGTAATGATAATTGAAGGAACTTGTAATTGTAATGGCATCTGTGATTAGTATATTGGAGTATACGCAATAGATGAAAATATTGACTTTCCTCCATATCATCCAAATTGTACCTGCATTTGTTACCCAGATTAGTCAGATGATATAGATGATTTAAAAGATAATGATATTATTGAAAGAGAATGGTATATTGATATTGAATAAAATTTTTGGTATAATATTTAAAAAAGAGGAAATATTATGAATGAGGATTTAAGAAAAAAGTGTAAAGAATTAAAAGCGTTCCAAGATGTGCCTTATAAAGATATAGCCACTCAGTTGGGACTTAAGAAAAACAGTTTTTACAACTGGCTAAGAGGATATTATAATTTATCTATAGAAAAACAATAGGAACTGCAAAATATTTTATCTAACTTTAAAGGAGAATTTTAATGGATTTATAT
>ERZ1034687.568-NODE-568-length-23267-cov-7.965578_pt1 | contig 23267 bp, 16 predicted proteins | sample MGYA00520704_ERZ1034687 | MGnify/ENA primary metagenome ERZ1034687 (study PRJEB33766, sample SAMN09781762) | gut metagenome | biome: gut microbiome | host: Homo sapiens | place: Madagascar | study: EMG produced TPA metagenomics assembly of the PRJNA485056 data set... | reverse complement strand
ACCCACCGTTCAGGACGTACCGGACGTGCAGGCAAGAAGGGCACGTCTATCAGCATCATCCACACCAAGGAGCGCGGACGTGTGCGCGAAGTGGAGCGCACCATAGGCAAGGAGTTTGTCGACGGAACGCTTCCTACTCCGCAGGAGATTTGCTCGAAGCAGCTGTTCAAGGCTATCGACGAGATTGAGAAGGTGAACGTTGACGAGGATCAGATTGCTCCGTTCATGGAGGACATCAACCGCCACTTCGAGTATTTCGACAAGGAGGACATTCTGAAGCGCATCGTGTCGCTGGAGTTCGGCAAGTTCCTCAAGTACTACGCCAACGCTCCCGAGATTGTAAAACCTTCTACACAGCGCGACCGCAAAGACCGCAACGAGGGTCGCGACGGACGCAAGCGCGAGAAGCGTGCACCGGAGTCGGGCTATCGCCGACTGTTCATCAACCTTGGCAAGGACGACGGTTTCTATCCGGGCGAGGTGATGCAGTTCATCAACCGTAACGTACACGGACGTCAAGACGTAGGACATATCGACCTGCTGGGTCGCATCTCGTATATCGAGGTGCCCGAGGAGGATGCCGACAAGGTGATGCGCGCACTCGACGGAGCCAAGTATCGTGGCAGAACAGTGCGCTGCAACGATGCCGACAGCACTCCTTCGGCTAAGGGCGGACGCTCTCGTCGCAGCTCTAACGAGCGCAGTCAGCGTGCCTCAAACGAGCGCAAATCTCGCGCAAACCGTGGCGGTTCACGCTACGAAAGCGGTCGTCAGGACGATTGGCGACAGTTTATCGACAATCCCGACATCAAGCTTGTGGGCGACGAACCCGACTTTTCGGAGGAGGGATGGGCACGCCGCAAGCCTCGCAAGAAGAAGTAATTAATAGTGATTAATCACAGTCGGCGCTGTGATTAATCACACATAATATTGTCTAAAAGGGACTCAAAAGTCTAAAAATATATGAAAACTTGATGCGTGTGCATAGTTTTTCGTAACTTTGTACACGAAATATCCGTGTAATGAAATGAATTTCACGATGATAGCATCACATCATTAGATTTCCGTATATGACAAAATCGCATATCTTGCTCGCTTTCGCAGCGGCGACAATGACGCTCACCTCATGCTTTAAGGAGGAACCGCTCAACGCCGAATGCGACATCGAGAAAGCTTATATACATGTTGACGACCCATCGGAGATGTTCGTCAAGACCACCGATACGTTGGCTACTACCGACCAGACGGTCAATGTAGTGACGTTCTCGGTGCGTAAGGGTACTGACCGCACAGCTGTGGCACCGTTGTTTCAGATAACACCGGGTGCCACAATATCACCTGCCAACGGTTCTACTCACGACTTCTCGCAGGGTGGTGTGACTTACACCGTGACTTCGGAGGATAAGGCTTGGAGCCGCACGTATACCGTACGTGTAAACGAAGTGGTCGACCACTCGCCTTCGTACGACTTCGAAAACTTCTTCCTCGAACCCGACAAGAGCAAGTATTACATCTGGACCGACCTCACTGAGGACGGCACACGACTGCTCAACTGGGCTTCGGGCAACGCAGGTTTTGCCATTGTGGGTGGTAATAAGGCACCAGATAAATATCCGACAGCTCCACTTGAAGAGGGATATAAGGGTCATGGTGTATGCCTTACTACACGTTCGACGGGTACAGCAGGCAACTTATTCAAGATGCCTATCGCTGCGGGAAACCTTTTCACGGGCGAATTTATCAGTAATACGGCTACAACAAAGCCTTTGGAGTCAACCCACTTCGGCTCAGGCGACTTCTGCGTAATTACCAAGAAGCCTCTTAAGTTCAGCGGCTATTATCAGTATACTCCGGGTGAGAAGGTTACCAACCGCAAAAAGGAGGTGCTTGAAGGCGTAGTGGACAAAGGCGACATCTATGCCGTATTGTTCCGCAACACCATAAAGGACGAGAATGGCGAAGACCAGATATTCTATCTTGACGGCACCAACGTAAAGACAAGCGAGCAGATTGTGGCAATTGCCGAAGCAGGCGAGATAAACAAGACCGAAGGTGGATGGCATAAATTTGAAGTAGTGTTCAACTACCTTGCGGAAATCGACCCCGTCATCCTTGCCAACCGTGGCTATAGCCTTGCTGTTGTATGTACATCGAGCATAGAGGGAGCCAACTTCCAGGGAGCTGTGGGCAGCCAACTACTCGTTGACGAACTCCATGTACTTGTTGACGAAGAATAAGCCGTCGGGCTATAAGCAACAACATCTAACACCGTAACAGATATGAAAAGATATATTCTTGCCTTAATGCTCGTAGTGCTCACTGCAACACAGAGCATGGCAATAGGCATATTCGACGACCTGCGCTATCATGTGCGACTGGGCTACAACATAGGCGGCACAGCTCCACTGGGCATGCCAGCCACAATACGCACACTCGACAAGTTCACCTTGGGCAGCAACATGACAGTAGGACTCGACGCCTACAAGCCTCTGACTGAGCGTTGGGGACTTATGGCTGGATTCCACTATGAAAACAAGGGTATGCGTACCGATGCCCGTGTGAAGAACTATCACATGGAGATGCGCTACGGCGACCAGGTGATTGAGGGTATGTTCACCGGTCAAGTGGTTACTAAGGTGACGGAATGGATGCTTACCATGCCGATACAAGCCACCTACAACGTTTCGAAGAAGGTACGCCTTAAGGCAGGACCTTACTTCTCTTACGTAATGTCGAACGACTTCTCGGGCTATGCCTACGACGGCTATCTGCGCGAGGGCAATCCGACTGGTCAAAAGATAGAATTAGGACATGAGGATGGTGAGCGTGGCGACTACGACTTCACCGACGACTTGCGCCACTGGCAGTTTGGTGTTGACGTGGGTGCCGACTGGTATTTCTCAAAGCGCATCGGTGCATACGCCGACTTAGCGTGGGGTCTCTCAGCTGTATTCCATAAGGAATTCAAGACCATTGAACAGAAACTCTACCCCATCTACGGCAGCGTAGGACTGATGTATAAACTGTAATATAACATTATATAAAACAAGGCAACAATTTTATAAGAAAGGAATAATTATGAAAAGATTTTTACTCCCGGCTTTTGCGCTTGCTCTCGCAGTAAACGCTAACGCCACAAGTTCTCAGGCTAACATGGCTGCTGAACAGCAGGCTGAAGCTCAAGCTGTGCAAGAAACAGTAACATATAAAGGAAAATTGAACATCGAAGTATATGGCGGTAAATTAGATCCTACAGATGCAACAATTGTTGTTTCAAAAGAAACTAACGGCACATATACTTTTGTCCTAAAGAATTTCTCTGTAACAATTGGAGATCAAACAATGAAGATTGGTGATGCAACCATTTCTGATCTTGAACCTAAAGAAAGCAATGGAGTAATCACTTTGGAGTGTACAGACAAAGATGCACCAGTCACTAATGGCGATTTGGATGGTGCCTTGAAAGACAACAAGGTTATAATAACCATGAAATCTACTATAGACAATTACGTCTTGACAACAGACATAAGCCAACTGACAGTAAGACTTATTGATGAAGCTGAGGAGTTGGGTTATAGTGAAATTCCTGTTAAGGCTGATTTCAAGTCAGATTCTTATACTCTGCCAACTACACCAACCGCAACAGCTCCACAACTTAACGATTTCAGTGGAGATTGGGTGACTTGCATACCTTGGGACAGCAAAGGTAATACAGAATCATCTGGAACACAACCTAAAGGATGGCACATATCGAATGTACAGACCTTGTTGGGAGCCGTAGTAGCAGGAGAGAAAGTCAAAGGTAGCAATGACACTACAGATGCCGTTAAGCTAACAAATCAAGATTTATCAGGGCAAAAAATCCCCGCCTATTTAACATTAGGTACTCCATGGGCGACAGCAGAAACAAAACTAACGAAAGTACGCAATGCAGACGGAGGCACGTTCGGCGGACTTGATTTCACGTATCGTCCTGATGCTATTAGTTTCGACTATCAACGCAACAACTCCAAGGGCAAAGAGAATGCAACTGCCATAGCATACCTATGGAAGGGCACATGGACTCAAACTAATGTTCCTGGAAATACTGCTGTCAGCCTTAACGTTATTCAAGGTTATGGCACTGCAACTAAATGCACAATGGTCAACCGTGACCGCAACATCCTTGGCAACGAAACATCTGCCACATTGGGCGACAAGCCTGCTGTTCCATCGGAAGACGCAAAGCTCATTGCCAAACTCGAGCAGCCAATCTCAGAGAGCACTAACGGCACATGGAAGAGCATGACAGTTCCTTTCACATACAATGACGATACTGCCGTACCTGAATATATCAATGTGATATTTGCAGCCAACGACTACTTCGGCAACCGCAATGGTATTGTTGCTGGCAACTCACTCACCATCGACAACGTTAAGCTCGTGTACTATCATGCTCTTAATAGCCTGACATACAACGGCACTCCGGTTGCTAACTTTGCAGAGGAAACAACAGAATACACATTGAATGGTAAACTTGCAGAGGACTTCAACAAGGTTAAATTCACTTTAAAGGGTGCAGGTGCCACTTACGACGTAGCAAAAGATGAGGTTAACAACGTTGCTACAATCACCGTAAAGGGTAACGACTACGACGTTAATCCGTCAAGCAAGACCGTTTATACAATCAAGTTCGACGGTACTGTAGGCATCCACAGCATCACAACCAGCACCAACTCAGCCAATGGCGCAATCTACGACCTCTCTGGCCGTCAGCTTAAGACCATGCAGAAGGGCATCAACATCGTTCGCGGTAAGGACGGTAAGATGATCAAGGTGATGAAGTAAACACGTCGACAACGACAATTCGCAATAACTACTGCGGCACAGAAGCAATGCAACAGAGCTTCTGTGCCGCAGTTTTTTTTATATTATGGCGGGGACGCCATAGCCTCCTACTCATTGCTTGCGACATTATTCTCCGCAAATTTGCGGAGAATAAACCAGTTAATCTCCGCAAAACTTGCGGTAATCGTCGATAAATCGTAAATTTGCCAATAAAACATTTCGGATATGGCACACAACTACAACGGAGCAACACAATATATATGGCAACACGACGATTGGCCAAACATGACGGTGGACATGCAGGCATTGGCAGGTCTTGTTGCTGAGACAAACTTGCTGCGCGGTCAGCTGATGGGACGCGTGTCGATGTTCGGCTTTGAAGAGCAGAACACGTCAATGCTCGAAACGATGACTTCCGAGATTGTACACTCGTCAAAGATTGAAGGTCAGACGCTCAGCGCCGACAGCGTGCGCTCTTCGCTTGCCACCCAACTCGGATTGAAATACGACGGATTGCCCCCAACCGACCACTACATAGAGGGCGTTGTGCAGGTGATGCTCGACGCTACACACAACTTCAGCCGTCCACTTTGCTTTGAGCGTATGTTCGGATGGCACCACGCTCTGTTTCCTAACGGATACAGCGGAATGTACAAAATCAATGTAGGCAAATGGCGTGAAGGCAAGGAGGCAATGCAAGTGGTGTCGGGAGCGATGGGAAAGGAACGTGTACACTATGAAGCTCCGTCTTCAGAAGAGGTGCCACGAATGATGAACAATCTGCTCGAATGGATTGAGGCGGACGACTCCAAGACCGATCCGCTCATAAAGGCGGCTATCGCCCATCTATGGTTTGTCACCATTCATCCCTTCGACGATGGCAACGGACGTATATGCCGAACCATCACCGAGATGCTGCTGTCGCGGGCAGACCATACGGGCAAGCGCTACTACAGTCTGTCGTCGCAGATTCTACAGAACCGTAAGGCTTACTACGACTGCCTTGAGCATGCGCAGAAGGGCGGAATGGACGTGACGGAATGGGTGGCGTGGTTTCTCAGTACACTGAAGGACGCTATCAACGCGTCGCTCACCAAGACAGAGAACGTTGTACGCAAACGCCAATTCTGGAACCGGCATGAACAGACACCGTTCAACGAACGCCAGCGCAAAATGCTCAACCGACTGTTTGACGGATTTGAAGGCAAACTGAATTCTTCAAAATGGTATAAGATATGCCATTGCTCGCAGGACACTGCTACACGCGACTTGAACGACCTTGTCAATAAAGGCGTACTACGGAAAACCGACGATGGCGGCAGAAATACAAACTATGAATTGAACGAATAACATACAAACGAATATGAACGTAAAGATAGAACCCTCATGGCACGAGCACTTGCAGCAGGAGTTTGAGCAGCCTTACTTCGCCCAGCTCACCGACTTCGTGCGTCAGGAATACACCACCCAGACTTGCTATCCGCCGGGTAGCCTCATCTTCAACGCCTTCAATCTGTGTCCGTTCGACAAGGTGAAGGTGGTGATAATAGGTCAGGACCCTTACCACGAACCTCGTCAGGCGCAGGGTCTGAGCTTCTCCGTTGCCGACGGAGTGCCTTTTCCGCCGTCGTTGCAGAACATCTTCAAGGAGATACAGAACGACTTGGGCAAGCCGATTCCTGCCTCGGGCGACCTTACCCGTTGGGCTAAGCAGGGTGTATTGCTGCTCAACGCCACTCTGACTGTACGTGCCCACCAGGCCGCATCGCACCAGCGCCACGGATGGGAGACGTTCACCGATGCCGCCATACGTGCCCTCTCAGCCGGTCGCGAGCACCTCGTATTCATTCTGTGGGGCGGTTATGCGCGCTCCAAGGCGCAACTCATCGACCGCTCGCGCCACTTCATCCTCGAATCGGTTCACCCCTCACCGCTCTCAGCCAACCGCGGCGGATGGTTCGGCAATCACCACTTCTCACGCTGCAACGCCTATCTCGAGCAGTACGGCATAACACCGATTGAGTGGTAAGGGAAGGAAAACAACACGAATCAAACGAATCGCACGAATCTTAAAGAACAGCTGCATTCGTGTAATTCGAGATATTCGTGGTGAAAAATAAACAACACGAATCGCACGAATCACACGAATCTTAAAGAACAGCTACATTCGTGCAATTCGAGTAATTCGTGGTGAAGATAAACAACACGAATCGCACGAATCACACGAATCGAAAGACACAGCAACATTCGTGAGATTAGAGTAATTCGTGGTGAAGAGAAACAACACGAATCACACGAATCACACGAATTATAAACACAGCAACATTCGTGAGATTCGGGATATTCGTGGTGAAGGGAAACAACACGAATCACACGAATCTTAAAGAACAGCTACATTCGTGCAATTCGAGAAATTCGTGGTGAAAACAAACAACACGAATCGCACGAATCACACGAATCTTAAAGAACAGCAACATTCGTGAGATTCGGGATATTCGTGGTGAAGATAAACAACACGAATCGCACGAATCACACGAATTATAAACACAGCTACATTCGTGATATTCGAGAAATTCGTGGTGAAAGATAAACAACACGAATCGCACGAATTTAAATTAGCATTAAGTTTATCACATAAAAATATTTATATGAATACAATTATATATAAAAAGGAGAGTTATGATATTATCGGTGCAGCGATGAAAGTATATAATTTTCTTGGACATGGTTACCTTGAGGGTGTTTATCAAGAAGCACTTGAAATAGAACTTAAACGTGCTGGTATACCAACAGAGCGAGAGAAAGAATTACAGATTATCTATGATGGTATTGTTCTATCACAGAAATTCAAAACTGATTTCGTTTGCTATGATAAGATAATAATCGAGTTGAAAGCAGTGTCTACACTCAATGATGCACACCGCTCTCAACTATTCAACTATCTGCATGGTACTAAAATGCATCTAGGACTTCTAATAAATTTTTGCAACCCCAATGGACTGGAATGGGAACGCAAAGTACTATAAAGAAAAACAACACGAATCAAACGGATCGCACGAATCACACGAATCACACGAATCGAAAGACACAGCAACATTCGTGAGATTCGGGATATTTGTGGTGAAAATAAACAACACGAATCAAACGAATCAAACGAATCTTAAAGAACAGCAACATTCGTGAGATTCGGGATATTCGTGGTGAAGGGAAACAACACGAATCGCGCGAATCACACGAATTATAAACACGGCTGCATTCGTGAGATTCGAGTAATTCGTGGTGAAAATAAACAACACGAATCGCACGAATCACACGAATCTTAAAGAACAGCTGCATTCGTGAGATTAGAGAAATTCGTGGTGAAAGATAAACAATACGAATCGCACGAATCACACGAATCTTAAGGCTCAGCTGCATTCGTGAGATTAGAGTAATTCGTGGTGAAAAATAAACAACACGAATCGCACGAATCACACGAATCTTTAAGTACGGCAACATTCGTGAGATTCAAGAAATTCGTGGTGAAGAAAAAAACAACACGAATCTTAAAGCACAACAACATTCGTGAGATTCGAGAAATTCGTGGTGAAGAGAAACAATGAAATTTGAGGTGAAATCAAAAGGATTCCTTTTGCAGTGTAAAAGGACTCGTTTTGCACCTCAAAAGGACTCCTTTTGCAAGGTAAAAGGACTCGTTTTGCAAGCCAAAAGGACTCCTTTTGAAAAGCAACGGTTTTCGAGGTGCCCGAAAGGAGCAGTTTGAAGGGTATAAAACAGTAAAATTGATATAAAAACAAACGACAGAATATGATATTAGAAATTTCAAATGTATTGGTGTCGAGCGACATTATCACCGAGCAGTTCTGCTGCGATCTGGACAAGTGCAAGGGCATCTGCTGTGTGGAAGGCGACGCCGGAGCACCCGTGACTATGGACGAGATAGCAGGCATTGAGTCGGCTCTCGACACGGTGTGGGGCGACATGTCGGCATCGGCGCAGGCTGTTGTCGACCATCAGGGCGTAGCCTACACCGACCGCGACGGCGACCTCGTGACGAGCATTGTGGGCGGAAAGGACTGCGTCTTCACCTGCTACGAGGGCGACTGTTGTCTGTGTGCTCTCGAACGTGCCTACCGCCAGGGCAAGACCCAGTTCATCAAGCCTATATCGTGCGCCCTCTACCCTATCCGCGAGAAGCGTTTCAAGGACGGCACCGTGGCTCTCAACTACAACCGTTGGAACGTATGCACTGACGCTGTGAAGAAGGGCAAAGAGTTGGGACTGCGCGTATACCGCTTCCTTGAGGGTCCGCTGGTGCGCCGTTTCGGTCAGGAATGGTACGACGAACTGTGTGCCGTCGCCGACGAATACATCAAGGCTTATAAGTAGACGGGTGCAAAAGTGACGATTTTATTGAGATATTCCAAATTTAATGGGTAATTTTGCACCTATTATAATAATAACAATGTATCTCAGAAAATATGGTACTCAACTACATCTGGATAGCCTTCTTCCTCATAGCATTCGTCATCGCCACCGTGCGACTGGTGTTTATGGGCGACACCGAGGTGTTTCCAGCCATTATGAACTCCACGTTCGACACGTCAAAGACTGCGTTCGAGATCTCACTCGGACTCACCGGCGTGCTCTCGCTGTGGCTCGGCATAATGAAGATTGGCGAGAAAGGCGGCGTCATAAACGTTGTGGCGCGCGTGCTGTCGCCCGTGTTCACACGTCTGTTTCCCGACATTCCGAAGGGTCATCCGGTCACGGGCAGCATATTCATGAATGTGGCTGCCAACATGCTGGGACTCGACAACGCTGCCACTCCGCTCGGACTGAAGGCTATGGAACAGCTTCAGGAGCTGAATCCGAAGAAGGACACCGCCACCAATCCGATGATTATGTTCCTCGTGCTCAACACGTCGGGACTCACCTTGATTCCCGTCAGTATCATGGTGTATCGTGCGCAGATGGGGGCGGCACAACCTACCGACATCTTCGTGCCCATTCTTCTCGCCACGTTCTTCTCTACGCTGGCGGGCATCGTATGCACATCGCTCTACCAGCGCATCAATCTCATCAACCGTACAATGCTGCTCACGCTCGGCGGCATGTCGGCTGTGGTGGCTGCTATAATATGGGGCTTCGCACAGATGGACAAGGCGCAGATGAACATAGTGAGCACTTCGGTGGCTAATATCCTGCTGATGCTCATCATAGTGATGTTCATCCTGGCTGGCATGCGCAAGAAGGTGAACGTCTACGACGCCTTCATCGAGGGCGCAAAGGACGGATTTACCACTGCCGTCAGAATCATCCCCTATCTCGTGGCTATACTCGTGGGCATCGGAGTGTTCCGTGCTTCGGGCGCAATGGACATGCTGGTGGACGGCATCAAGTGGACCGTTGCTGCTCTGGGTGGCAACACCGACTTCGTGGGTGCTCTGCCTACGGCTCTGATGAAACCTCTCTCGGGCAGCGGAGCACGCGGCATGATGGTCGACGCTATGACCACCTACGGCGCCGACTCGTTCGTCGGACGACTCTCTTGCATTTTCCAAGGCTCTACCGACACCACCTTTTACATCCTCGCCGTCTACTTCGGCAGCGTAGGCGTGCGCTATACCCGTCACGCAGTAGCCTGCGGATTGCTCGCCGACTTGGCTGGAGTGATAGCGGCGATAGCTATCTGCTACATGTTCTTTTAAAAGTAAAAAAGTAAAAAGGTAAAAGAGTAAAAAGGGGAAAGAGTAAGAAGGGGAAAGAGTAAAAAGGTAAAAAAACGATAGAATTATGGGGAAGAGCGTTGTTTATGAATTAAGTAAGAAATTCGCATTGAGAATCGTTAAACTTTACATATTCCTTAAAGAGGAAAGAAAAGAATATGTGATGTCAAAACAGATTTACAGATGCGGAACAAGCATTGGAGCTAATATCGCAGAAAGCCAATTCGCTCAAAGCGAAGCCGATTATATAAGTAAATTGAGCATTGCTTTGAAGGAAGCTGCCGAGACTGTATACTGGCTTGAATTGCTTCATGAAACGGACTTCATATCAACAAAACAATATGAGTCGATTCTTAATGACGCTAAAACAATCATAGGGACATTGGTGAATATCATTAATAAAATCAAAAATAAAAACAGTATCAAACAAAAGTAAATCAAGTTGATTTGTATAAAGACAATCGTCTTTTTACTTTTTTACTTCTTTACTTTTTTACTTTTAAAAATATGGCAAATCTCAAATCACTTGCTAAGGACACCGCCATTTACGGTCTTAGCAGTATCGTAGGCAGATTTCTTAATTATCTGCTTGTACCTTTGTACACGGCAAAACTGTCTGCCGCGAGTGGAGGCTATGGCATCATCACAAACGTATATGCCTATACGGCTTTGCTGATGGTGATTCTCACATACGGAATGGAGACCACCTTCTTCCGCTTCGCCAACAAGGAAGGCGAGGATCCGCAGAAGGTTTACTCTACGACATTGATGTCTGTGGGATTCACATCGCTGCTGTTCGTGGTGCTGGTGCTGACGTTCATCAGCCCGATATCGTCGTTCATGGGCTATGCCGACCATCCGTCGTATATATGGGTGATGGCTGTCACGGTGGCGATAGATGCCTTCCAGTGCATCCCCTTCGCCTATCTGCGATACAAGAAACGCCCTATCAAGTTCGCTACCCTGAAGCTTCTGAACATCTTCATGGCGATAGCGCTCAATCTGATGTTCTTCCTCGTGCTGCCTGCCATATACGAAAGCAACGGCGCGACGGGACTCATCGCACAGATATACGACCCTACCGTTGGCGCTGGCTATGCCTTCTATGTCAACCTTTTCTGCTCGGCTGCACTCACCTTCTTCTTCTGGAAGGAACTGGTGGGCATCAAATACAAGTTTGACAAGGCGCTGCTGCGTCGCATGTTCTCTTATTCATGGCCTATATTGGTGCTCGGTATAGCCGGCATTCTCAATCAGACTGCCGACAAGATTCTGTTCCCTTACATCTACGAACGCAGTGACGCTCACGCCCAGCTGGGCATTTATGGTGCCGCATCGAAGATAGCCATGATTATGGCTATGATAACCCAGGCGTTCCGCTATGCCTACGAACCGTTCGTGTTCGGCAAGTCGAAGGACAAGGACAACCGCGAAACGTACGCCCAGGCGATGAAGTTCTTCATCATATTCACCCTTCTGGCGTTCCTCGTAGTGATAGGCTATCTCGACGTACTGAAGCATATCATCGGCCGCGACTACTGGTCGGGACTGCGCGTTGTGCCCATTGTGATGGCTGCCGAGATAATGATGGGCGTGTACTTCAATCTCTCGTTCTGGTACAAACTCATCGACAAGACCATCTGGGGAGCCTGGTTCTCGGGCGCAGGATGCGCCGTGCTCATTGCCGTCAATGTGCTGTTTGTGCCGCGCTACGGCTATATGGCGTGCGCATGGGCTGGATTTGCAGGCTACGCAACGGCTATGGTACTGTCGTATCTTGTAGGTCAGAAGAAGTATCCCATCAATTATCCGCTCAAGTCGATAGGCGTTTACGTGGCTATAACGGTGCTGTTCTACTTCTGCATGAACTTCGCCAACGAGCATCTGCCCAACTGGGCAGCACTCGCAGTGAACACTGTGCTCGTGATAATGTTCGTAGCGCACATCATTTATCATGATATGCCGCTGAAGAAGATATTCAAGTAGATTTTTGTAGGGTTTGGTAGATGCTGTAGGTTTGGTAGGTTGTGTAGGCGCAAGCCTACCTACTAAACCTACAACACCTACAAAACCTACCAAACCTACAAACAAAGCAATCAACAATCAATAACAATCTCTAAATGAAAAAGAATCTAATTCTCGCGGCTGCAATGCTGTTGTCAGCCGCCGCAGCACATGCCGACGAAGGCATGTGGACGCTCTACAACCTGCCACACGCAGTGTACGAGCAAATGAAGACTTACGGATTCTCGGCTCCCTACGAGAAGCTGTACAAGGGCGAAGACGCCATCATGAAGTCGGTTGTCAACTTCTCGGGCTACTGCTCGGGCGTTGTCGTATCGCCCGACGGACTCGTGCTGACCAACCATCACTGTGGTTTCGAGGCCATCCGTTCTCATTCTACCGTAGAGCACGACTACATGCTCAACGGATTCTACGCCAAGTCGTTTGCCGAGGAGCTGCCCAACAAGAGCATGTTCGTCAGTTTCATGGTGGAACAGAAGGACATCACACCCGAACTGGAGAAGCGTGGCATCAAGAACATGACCAACGACGAGCGCGCCAAGCTGCTCAACGAGGTGGAGAACGAGATGATCAAGGAGGTACACGCTAAGGACAAGACTCTCGACCTGGAAATAAAGCCGTTCTACGAGGGCAACAAGTACTATGCAACTACCTATCGCACATTCCGCGACTTGCGTCTGGTGTTCGCCATTCCAAAGTCGATGGGTAAGTTCGGAGGCGAGACCGACAACTGGATGTGGCCGCGCCAGACATGCGACTACTCTGTATTCCGCATCTACGCCGACCCGAAGACCAACGGTCCGGCTGAATATTCTAAGGACAACGTGCCCTATCACCCGCAGCACTGGACAAAGGTTTCGATGGACGGATATAAGGAAGGCGACTTCGCCATGACCATCGGCTATCCGGGTTCGACCGAACGCTATCTCTCAAGCTACGGCATTCGTCAGATGCGCGACGCTGAGAACGCTCCACGTGCACAAGTACGCGGCGTCAAGCAGGACGTTATGATCAAGCACATGCGTGCCGACGAGGCTGTACGAATCAAGTACGACTCTAAGTATGCACAGAGTTCAAACTACTGGAAGAACTCATTGGGTATGAACAAGTGTATCGACTCGGTAGGTATCGTTCGGCAGAAGGCCGACTTCGAGGACCGCATCATGGAGTTCCAGAAGTGGACCGGCTACCTCAAGGGCAAGCTCGACTTCGACAAGATGGCTCAGCTTTATGCCAAGCAGTTGGACGTGACCAAGGAGTTCACAGCTCTGCGCGAGTCGTTCGGCCGCACTTCCGAGTTCAACACACGTGCCATCAGTCTGGCTATGATGGTGCCTGCAAAGGCTGGCAAGGCCGCCAAGAAGGGCAAGTCGACATACGTATTCGAGGACAACAGTGCCGAATGGGACGCAGCACTTGACAAAGACGTGCAGGCAGCGCTCATCGACAACTTCCGCAAGTATGTTTCTGCCGACCAGCTTCCTGCCTTCTACAAGACTATTGAGGAGAAGTTCGGCGGCGATTCGCGCAAGTATGTCGACTGGCTGTACTCTACTTCGGTAGTGATGAAGAGCGGCAAGAAGATCACTCTCAACGAGAAGGCTCTCGCCAAAGACCCCGGCTATCAGTATGGCAAGCAGATTAACGAGATGATGAACAACTGCCGCAAGCAGCTCATGCCGCTCCGCGAGGAGATAGCCGAGCAGGAGAAGTATCTCTGCGACGCCAAGGTGCGCATGGAGCAGGAACTGCCCCACTACTCAGATGCCAACTTCACCATGCGTCTTTCGTACGGTCAGGTGGGCGGATACTTGCTCGGTGGCAATCCGTCGGGCTACTACACCGACGCTGCCTCTATCGTTCGCAAGATGGAGTCGGGCGAAAAGGGCACCATCGACTACCAGGCTGAGCCTATTATGAAGCAGCTCCTCTCTGCCAACGACTTCGGCAAGTACACCGACAAGACTACTGGCAAGATGCAGCTCTGCTTCCTCACCAACAACGACATCACCGGCGGCAACTCAGGTTCGCCTATGTTCGACGGTAAGGGCAACCTTATCGGTCTGGCATTCGACGGCAACTGGGACTCATTGTCAAGCGACATCTGGTTTGACAAGCGTCTGGCACGCTGCATCGGAGTAGACATCCGCTACGTACTCTTCCTCATGGACAAGTGGGGACATGCTGATCGTCTGCTCAAGGAAATGGGTGTTTCGGGCGAGAAGTAAACTGCCTGAAACACAGCGAAATAAGAACATCAAAAAAAATGTAGCCCTTTTGCCTTCCAAAAGTACCCCTTTTGAAGTGCAAAAGGGCTCCTTTTATAAGGCAAAAGGACTACATTTGGAAGGCAAAAGGACTCCTTTTATTTTATGGTAGCAAAACAGCTACTTTCTACCTTCATTTTTTCCACTCTATCGGCAAGCCCAGAAGCGTGCGCCATTGACAGCCATACGGGTTTCGAACACACCCGCTTCGTCGGGATTTACACGTATGGTCTCGCCGTCGCTGAGACGAGCCTGGATAGTGCCGTCATCGTTAAAGCGGAATATCTCCACCTTCTTTCCGTTCTGTTCCTGCGACCATGAATTGGTCTTCTTGTCGTAGATGAAGCTGACAACTTCACCGTTTGGCGATGTCACTTCATATCCGTTGCGCAGAGTCTTTACCGCATAAATCAATCCGTCCTTACCTGTCACTTCCTGCACAGTGCCCACCTTCTGAGCCAACGGGTTGCTGCCCGACCAGAACTCAATCGTATTGAGCACCAAGACGTCAGCAAGGGAACACACAGCATAAGCCGGTGAGATGAGAATGAATATGATCTCGTTGAGGAACTTCGAACTTGTAGCGTGGGTGTTCCACTTGGCAACACGGTTGAACAAAGAGAACGAACCTACGCAAGAACTGGTTAGCAAAGTGGCAGCGAGCAATAGCGCCGACACCTTAAGATGTCTGATTTTCATAAGCATTAATTTTAAAACCTCTGTAAAGATAGTAAAAAAAAACTTTGCAAAGGCCACAATAAGGTCTATTTAACAGTTTTATGCATATACACATTGACAAGTTATAACTAAAAAAACAATCGATATGTCAGATATATTTCGTACATTTGCACCTATATCAACATTATAAGCCATACAGAGATGACCTTACCTGACTTAAAAGACATAACAGTAGAATACGCCATACGCATGTGCGGAGGCAGCCATATAGACAATGATATTCTCATTCTCGACGAGATTGCAAATATGCCATTGCCTCGCGAACCGCGACGCATGCAATGTCTGCTGCTGGCATTGTGTACCAAAGGCTCTGCACGATATTTTGTCGACTCTGTAGAACACAAGGTGGAGGCAGGCGACCTTATCATCATCAACCAGGGACGCGTCACATACGACTGCACCATGTCGCCCGACTGCCGCGGCATGGGCATCATTATCAGCTACGACTTCTTCAACGAAACCATCAAGAGCGTACACGAACTGTCGGCGCTCTTCCTCTTCGCACGCAACCACCCCGTATTCAGTCTGCCCGAAGACAAAGCCAGCTTCATACGCCATACGTTGACCTGCATGAAGCAAAAGATGGACGAAGCCGACAACCACTTCCGTCGCGAGATGATGCAATCGATGTTCCTCACTATGGTTTACGAGGTGAGCAACGTTATATATAAGGTACAGTCGCGTGCCAACGAGCGCAATACACGTGCCGAAGAAATCTTTACGAAGTTCATATTGCTCGTCGAGAACCACTTCCGCACAGAACGTAGAGTGAGCTGGTATAGCGAACAATTGTGCATCTCGCCCAAATATCTCTCCGAAACGATAAAGAACGTGTCCAAACGTACACCCAACGAGTGGATAGACGCATACGTGACAATGGAGCTGCGCATGCTTCTGCGCAACACACAACGCAGCATCAAGGAGATAGCACAAAGCCTTAACTTCTCCAATCAGTCGTTCCTCGGCAAGTATTTCAAGGAGCATGTGGGTATGTCGCCGTCGGAATACAGACGCAGTTGAAGTTACATTCCGTAGCAATAAATATGTATTAATGTTACAAAACGACACTTTACATGTCGATAATATTACAAAATAATACATTATTCTTGCTATAAATCAAAAACATTAATTATTTTTTCAACTTTTATATTGCTTTTTGAAAGTAAATTATTAAATTTGCAATCACTTTGATAGGTTTTTCAATGGTTTACTAATTAAAAGCAATTGAGATGGAAAAAACACAAGACCATCAAGCCGGCCAAGCAATGGCTGGCGAGAGATTTTCAGGACTTTACAATGCCGCCTACGAACACGATGCATGTGGAGTGGGTATGGTAGTGAATATTCATGGTAACAAGAGCCACGAATTAGTAGACAACGCTCTGCGCGTACTTGAGAATATGCGCCACAGAGGAGCCGAAGGTGCCGACAACAAGACTGGAGACGGTGCGGGAATCATGCTTCAGATTCCTCACGAATTCATACTGTTGCAGGGCATTCCGGTGCCCGAGAAGGGCAAATACGGCACAGGTCTCGTCTTTCTTCCTAAAGACGAGCCGCAGCAGCAGGCCATTCTGTCGATAATGATTGAAGAAATCGAGCGCGAAGGACTCTCGCTCATGCACCTGCGCACTGTGCCTACCAATCCCGAATGCCTCGGCGTGTCGGCACTTGCTACCGAACCGGCCATCAAGCAGGTTTTCGTTACGGGCGTGACCGACGACAAGGTGCCCACTTTTGAGCGCACATTATATATTATACGTAAGCGCATTGAAAACCGTGTCAATAACAAGGACTTCTACATCTGCTCGCTTTCGAGCCGGAACATAGTTTATAAGGGTATGCTGTCGTCAATGCAGGTGCGCCAGTACTACCCCGACCTCACCAACAATTACTTCACTTCAGGATTAGCACTCGTTCACTCGCGCTTCTCTACCAACACGTTCCCCACATGGAGCCTTGCCCAGCCGTTCCGCCTCTTGGCACACAACGGCGAGATAAACACCATTCGCGGCAACCGCTCTTGGTTCAAGGCACGCGAGAGTGTACTCTCAAGCGAGGCATTGGGCGACATTCGTGGCATCTCACCAATCATACAGCCCAACATGTCAGACTCCGCAAGTCTCGACAACGTATTCGAGTTTTTCGTCATGAGCGGACTCTCACTGCCGCACGCTATGGCTGTAATGGTGCCCGAAAGCTTCAACGATAAGAACCCGATACCCGAAGATCTGAAGGCTTTCTACGAGTATCACTCTATACTTATGGAACCGTGGGACGGCCCTGCCGCACTGCTGTTCAGCGACGGAAGATACGCCGGAGGTATGCTCGACCGCAACGGTCTGCGCCCGGCACGATATACTATTACCAAGAATGACACTATGGTCGTGGCATCCGAAGTGGGTGTCATGGACTTTGACCCGACTGAGATTGCCGAAAAGGGACGCCTGCAACCAGGTAAGATTCTCCTTATCGACACTCAGGAGGGCAAAATCTACTACGACGGAGAAATCAAGGAGCGACTCGCAAGCGCCCATCCTTACCGTCAGTGGTTGTCTACTAACCGTATACAACTTGAGAAACTGCACTCCGGACGTAAGGTTGACAACTCTGTCGACGACCTCACACGCAAGGAACTGATGTTCGGTTTCGGTGAGGAAGATGTCGACGGCACCATCGTTCCGATGGCTACCAACGGCCAGGAACCTACCGCCTCAATGGGCAACGACACTCCGCTGGCTGTATTGAGCGGCCACGCGCAGGTGTTCTTCAACTACTTCCGCCAGCAGTTTGCGCAGGTTACCAACCCTGCCATCGACTCTATCCGCGAGTCATTGGTCATGTCTTTGTCGGAATATATTGGTCGCGTGGGTTCAGGAATACTCTCGCCCGACGAGTCGAACTGCAAGATGGTGCGTCTGCCCCACCCCATTCTGACCAATACTCAGCTCGATATACTGTGCAATATACGCTACAAGGGATTCAACACCGTCAAGTTGCCAATGCTGTTTGAGTGCAGCAAGGGCGAAGACGGACTGCGCGAGTCGCTCGATGCACTCTGCAAAGAGGCCGAACGCAGCGTCGACGACGGCTACAACTACATAATCCTCAGCGACCGCGATGTCGATGAAGAGCACGCAGCCATTCCTTCACTGCTCGCAGTGAGCGCCGTTCACCATTACCTGATTTCCGTTGGCAAGCGCGTTCAGACCGCCCTTATCGTAGAGAGCGGTGAGATTCGCGAGGTGATGCACGCCGCATTGCTCTTGGGCTACGGTGCTTCGGCACTCTGTCCGTACATGACATACGCCATACTTGACGACCTTGTGAAGCGCGGAAAGATTCAGGAGAACTATCCGACAGCCGAAGCCAACTACATCAAGGCAGTGAAGAAAGGTCTGTTGAAGATTATGGCAAAGATGGGTATCTCAACCATCCGCTCATATCGCGGAGCCAAGATATTCGAGAGCATAGGTCTGTCGGAGGCGCTGTTGAAGACTTACTTCGGTACAGAAGTGAGCACTATAGGCGGCGTCGGACTCGAAACCATCGCCCGCGACGCAATAAGCATGCACGACAAGGCCTTCAACAACCGCAAGAAGCTCGACTTTCTGCCCAACCTCGGACAATTCCACTGGCGCAAAGACGGCATACGCCACGCCTGGAACCCCGAAACCATCGCTACACTTCAGCTTGCCACACGCACTGGCAATTACGCTAAATACAAAGAGTTCACGAAGTTTGTCGACGAGAAAGAAGAACCGATCTTCATCCGCGACTTCTTCGATTTCAAACAAAATCCGATACCAGTCGACGAGGTAGAACCCGTCGAGAACATTGTTAAACACTTCGTGACGGGTGCCATGTCGTTCGGAGCTCTGTCAAAGGAGGCTCACGAGGCAATGGCTCTTGCCATGAACAAGCTCGGTGCACGCTCAAACACAGGCGAAGGCGGCGAGTTGAGCGAGCGTTTCCACGAAACTGTGGATGGCGTTTCGCTTTCGAGCAAGACCAAGCAGGTTGCTTCTGGACGCTTTGGCGTAACAACAGAATATCTGGTCAACGCCGAGGAGATACAGATTAAGGTGGCGCAGGGTGCCAAGCCGGGTGAAGGCGGACAGCTGCCGGGCTTCAAGGTGAACGAGGTGATTGCCAAGACGCGTCACTCTATTCCCGGGATCTCGCTCATTTCGCCTCCTCCTCACCACGACATCTACTCTATCGAGGATCTGGCTCAGCTCATCTTCGACCTCAAGAATGTCAATCCTAAGGCAGCCATCAGCGTGAAGCTCGTTGCCGAGAGTGGCGTTGGCACCATCGCAGCAGGCGTTGCCAAGGCCAAGGCCGACCTCATCGTCATCTCAGGAGCCGAAGGTGGTACTGGTGCTTCGCCTGCATCGAGCATGCGCTTTGCCGGTATTTCACCCGAAATCGGATTGTCTGAAACTCAGCAGACACTCGTCAAGAACGGTCTGCGCAGTCAGGTTCGCCTGCAAGTGGACGGCCAGTTGAAGACAGGACGCGACGTTGTGCTCATGGCTCTGCTCGGTGCAGAGGAGTTCGGATTCGGTACTGCAGCGCTGATCGTGCTCGGTTGTGTGATGATGCGTAAATGCAACCTCAACACATGTCCTATGAGCGTAGCCACACAGAACCCCGAACTGCGCAAGCTGTTCCGCGGCAAGGCAGAATATCTGGTCAACTACTTCACCTTCGTAGCCCAAGAGGTGCGCGAATACTTGGCTCAGATGGGCTATCGCAGCCTCAACGAGATAGTAGGACACACCGAACTCATAGTCACAAAGAAGGACGAGAAGAATCCCAAGTCGGCTCTGCTCGACTTCCACCGGCTTCTGTTCCAGGAGCCCAACGGCTGCTCGCTCTATCATACTGCACAGCAACGCCACGAGCTTGGCGACGTATTGGACCAGCATCTGATACGTGGAGCGCAGAACGCGATAGAACGTCAGGACGAGGTTTCGCTCGATTTCGCCATCAAGAACACCGACCGTGCCGTCGGCGCAATGCTCAGCGGAATGATAGCTCAGAAGTATGGCGAGGCAGGACTGCCCGACAAGACCATCAACGTGAAGTTCAAGGGCTCGGCAGGACAGAGCTTCGGCGCATTCCTTGTTAAAGGTGTCGACTTCAAACTGGAAGGCGAAGCCAACGACTACTTCGCCAAGGGTCTCTCAGGCGGACGCATATCAATACTCCCGCCCATTAGAAGCAACTTCGCAGCCGAGGACAACATCATAGCCGGCAACACCGGACTGTATGGCGCAACAAGCGGCGAACTCTACATAAACGGTAAGGTTGGCGAACGCTTCGGAGTGCGCAACTCGGGCGCTACAGCCGTTATCGAGGGCGCAGGCGACCACTGCTGCGAGTATATGACGGGCGGTCGCGTAGTAGTACTGGGCGAAACGGGACGCAACTTCGCTGCCGGTATGTCTGGCGGTGTGGCTTACGTGTGGGACAAGAACCACAATTTCGACTACTTCTGCAATATGGATATGGTCGAGATCAACCTTGTCGACGACAGCAACTACCGCAAGGAGCTGCACGAACTCATACGCCAGCACTACCTATACACCGGTTCGAAACTCGCACGCACCATGCTCGACGACTGGAACCGCTACGTTGAGGACTTCATACAGATTGTCCCAATCGAATATAAGCGCGTGCTGCAGGAAGAGCAGGTACGCAAGCTGCAACAGAAGATTGCAGACATGCAGAGAGACTACTGATTTGCGCGAGGGCGCAAATCAGAGTTTGGAGTTTTGAATTTTGAGTTTTGAATTATCGGACGGGGCCGATTAGGAATTGTTCAATTTTGAATTGATTTATAGAATCATCTTAAAATCAATACTGAACAACCCAAAACTCAAAACTGGATAATTCAAAATGCGCAAAGCGCACAACTCAAAATTCAAAACTCAAAACTCAAAATTGCGACTGCAAGTCGCAAAAATTCAAAACTCAAAACTCAAAACTCAAAATTAGGAATTATGGGCAATCCAAAAGCATTCCTCACTATACACCGCAAAGAGGCGGGCTACCGCCCCATACACGACCGCATTCACGACTTTGGTGAAGTCGAACAAACACTCAACAGCAACGACCGCCGTCAGCAGGCATCACGCTGTATGGACTGTGGCGTACCCTTCTGCCACTGGGCATGTCCGCTGGGCAACAAGGCACCCGAGTGGAACGACGCTCTCTACAAGGGCGACTGGGAGCTGGCTTATCGCCTGCTCAACTCTACCAACGACTTCCCCGAGTTCACCGGACGCATCTGTCCGGCGCTGTGCGAGAAGGCTTGCGTACTCAATCTCGTTGAACACGAACCTACAACCAACCGCGAGGACGAGTGCGCCATTACCGAACACGCATTCCAGGAGGACTACGTACGTGTAGAACAACCCGAACGCAACGGCAAGAAAGTATGCGTCATCGGAGCCGGACCTGCCGGACTCGTGGCAGCCAACCGCCTCAACCACATGGGCTACTCAGTCACCATGATGGAGAAGAACGAAAGCGCAGGCGGTCTGCTGCGCTACGGCATTCCTAACTTCAAGCTCAACAAGGCTGTTATCGACCGCCGTATCGCTCTGCTCGAAGAAGAAGGCATCGTATTCAAATACAACTCACCAGTCGACGTAGAACATCTGCCCGAGGGCTACGATGCCTACGTTGTATCAACCGGAACACCCACAGCACGCGACCTCAAGATTCCCGGACGCGAACTGAAGGGCGTACACTTCGCTCTCGAAATGCTCTCACAGCAAAACAGAGTGTTGGCAGGCATGGAGTTCAAGAAGGAAGAACTGGTCAACGCCAAGGGCAAAGACGTGCTCGTTATTGGCGGTGGCGACACCGGATCAGACTGCATCGGAACGGCACACCGCCAGGGATGCAAGTCGGTGACACAAATAGAGATTATGCCGCGACCCGTTGACGGACCCGACGACCCGAAGAATCCTTGGCCCAACTGGCCTCGTACACTCAAGACTACATCGTCGCACGAGGAGGGATGCACACGCCGATGGAACATCAACTCATTAGAGTTCCTTGGCGACAAGAACGGCAAGCTCACCGGAGTGCGCGTTCAGGAGATAACATGGAAACCCAATCCCGATGGCGGACGTCCGCTGATGGAGCCAGTGGGCAAGCCAGAAATCATCAAATGTGAAATGGTGTTGCTCGCAATGGGATTCCTCAAGCCCGAACAACCCAAGTTTGCCCCCAACGTATTCGTAGCCGGCGACGCAGCCAACGGAGCCTCGCTCGTAGTACGTGCAATGGCAAGCGGAAAGCAAATAGCTGCTCAAATAGATAAATTCCTATCGAAGTAATTGCTTTTATATGTCCTGTTGTTGAAACAGAACAAATGGCAGCTATATAGAGACGGGGTCGTAGCCGAAGAGGCAACGGCCCCGTTATTTTTTTGTTCATACGGTATCACTCCAAACATCGGATGAGCCTTAAAACGCAGCGATTTTCGCTTAAAAACACAGCAATTTTCGCGTCATAAAACAAAAGGAGTCCTTTTGCCCTTCAAAAGGGTTCGTTTTGCATTTCAAAAGGACTCCTTTTGCAACCTAAAAGGGGTCCTTTTGAAAGCCGAAAGTACGTATTTTTTATAAGTGATTGAGAATGAGATAAGTTTTTATCTCAT
>ERZ1034687.566-NODE-566-length-23315-cov-15.254729_pt1 | contig 23315 bp, 32 predicted proteins | sample MGYA00520704_ERZ1034687 | MGnify/ENA primary metagenome ERZ1034687 (study PRJEB33766, sample SAMN09781762) | gut metagenome | biome: gut microbiome | host: Homo sapiens | place: Madagascar | study: EMG produced TPA metagenomics assembly of the PRJNA485056 data... | reverse complement strand
ATATGGTCTATATAATTTAATCGAATCATCGTCTTGCCCTCCGAAAAGTTCCAACACGATAAACGAGCATCCGACCATAATAAGGTAGCGCTGGTTTATAAATACTGCTGCCCATCCATTCGAGTGGACCGATTCCAAACTCAGCGTTGCCATTCATGATTTTATCAACGTCACTTACGAGAATATCGATACGTGTTCCTGCCTGTCCTTTGCGGCGATAAGTCTGCATGAGATCTTTGCTACAATACGCGAATACATAAATCGTCATGCTGGTAATCGAATCACCGTTTGTTTCTTCCGGCACTACTTCAACGCACAAAAACGTCTTAGAATTTTCCTGCGTGTCGGGAACAAACTCATATTTGAACACACAGCCGCCCTTTCCTGACCCGTCCTTACCCAGTAGGGCAGTTTCAGGATCTTCAATATTATCAACGTCCCCCAGAAGGACATCGAGAATGTTTTCATCGTTTATCAATTTCGATACGACTTTATTTTTGAAAGAACCAATCTCTTCCAGATTCATATCAGATCACCTCCAAATCGACGTTGGTGGTTAATTTACCTGACTGAACTGTTAAAGATACAATGGTTCCAATCAGTTTGGGGTTATCAACGCAAACTACTTTACATTTTGCGCTAGACACAGAATCAGCCGCGTTCTTAAAATGGATCTCATTCGGAACATGGTCACCCCGTAAAGTCCAGGTTGCCGTCTCGCACGTTTCTCCATCTATCTTTGCCGTAAACAGCTTGCCGAAGCCTCCAGTTTGAATTGTTGGCGCTCCAGTAAAATCAATGCTAAGAACATATTCTGGCGTATCTTCCACTGGCGGATAGACAATTTCGGGCGGTATATCTTCTGTGTCTTCAATGGGAACATAATCGCAAATCATCTTTTCCGCGTTGTCCGTCTCTGGATTGTAGAGATCTTGTTCAACGTTGAAAGAGAGAAACCCGACTTGTTCGCCATTGTAATCAATACGACTCGTCATCTGGTCAATTGAAGTGATGCGGTATGTTTTTGGCACACCGTTAATAATTTCCAGCATTAGCCGCTTACCAATGTTAAGGTTGGCAGAATATTTATCAAAAGGCATTTGGATACGAAATTCGCGTGTAGAGAAGCTCATCAGCTTGTTTTCTTCCAAATTTGAATAATACGGCTTTTCAACGGTGGCCCACAAAGAATGAATCTCGTGAGAATTATCGTCTTGCCATTTTATTTCCTTTCGACAAATCTGAATACGCCCGCGCACTGTAATCTCATCTTCTGGGTCTCTTTCTGTAATCAACCAGTGACTCTTGCTCCAATAGACAATGCTTCCAATAGAGAAATCTTCGCCCGGCAGAGTGTGAATGATTTTTTGATCCATAACAGTTGAAGAGATAATGTTTAGTTTACGAGGCACATTATCGATTGTCACATCCTTAAAAGATGGTTGCACAGGAGCCAGCTTATTCTGGTCGTGGATTGATTTGTTAATGATTCTGTCACGCTGGGTTGGTCCATTGAGATTAAGCATTTTCCTATATTCTGATCGGGTCATAAGCCACCACCTTACTCAGTCAGCTCGGAAACTTTGTTTACTCTAAACGAGTAGCCATTCATCTCGGCTCTTAGCTTCCTCTCTGACTGTTGCAGTAAGTCCTTCATCTGCTCAAGAAGCTTGGCAGGAGAGAACATAGAAAAATCTTTTGTACTCATGGCGTTTTTCAGCGCGTCAGAATTGTAGACATAGGGCTCCAACCAATGTACGATCATACTTAGGGCGAGAATACTCTGTTCCTTGCGAGAAAGAGTAATATTAAACTCCTCAAGTTCTTCGTCGTAGTCAGTCAAATCTTTGATACAGATGTCATCGAAGTCGTCAATTGCTGCTTGAAGCAAATTTTTTTCTACGGCTGCAAACATTTCATCTGTGTAACCCTCTTTGTCATAATCTTTAATTCGCCCACGACAGCGGGCATAGATACTTTCAAAAGTGGTTGCCATAGCCCGCCTCCTTTATTTAGATCGAATTCTCTAGGTCAACAGACAGAGAGTCTTCCAGTGCTTTGATAGCGCTGCGGCTGTCCAACTTGCCATTTTCGATTCGCTTCTTCGCTTCAGAAGTAATGGCGTCTTTTGTTCCACCAGGCAGAGTCGGAACAACCTTCTTGATCTCTTCAGCTGGCATTGTGAACACGTCCTCAAAATCGTCAGTTGTCAGACTGTTTCTGTAATATCGTTCGACGCCCAGTTTCTTAATAACTGCTGGATCATCAATCAGAATCCAATTCTCCTCAAAGAACCGCCGCTGATTGCCGCGCATTGAAACGAGCTCACGGTATTCCAGTTCCTGAATATCGCCAAACTGGTCCCACTCAACGGTATAGCCTGGATTCAACAGAGACTTGTAGATCAATGTGCCGGCAGTACCATTTCTGCATTCGACCATCGTATCGTTTGTAATTTCCACAGCAGGGGAGACAGTCGTATTTTCAATAGCTGCTTTTGATGCAGTGGTTCTTGTAGTAGCACGTCTTGCCATTTGGTCCTCCTATTTAATAAGAAAGCGACGGAACATATCGCTCCGCCGCTCTTGTTCGATTTAATTTATCAGTTAGGACAGCTTGTAAGCGCCGAAGTCACGATCAAAGATAACGGCCAGGCCGCTACGCTTAATCATCAGGAACTCCTGGCTCATATCAGCATTGTCCATGGGGTTGCCCATCAGCATGGTAACGTCACCCTCGGTAATGCGCTTAATGGGCTTGGTATCGCCAGCAAAGACATACAGAGTCTTGTCGTCCAGAATGAAATTGTCAGTGCCAGTTGCCAGACGCTGCTTAACACGGATCAGCTGAGTACCAGCGAACTTGCCATAGTAACCCATATTGTACAGATCTTCACGAGCAGAATCAGAGACTTCGGCAGTCTTGATCTGGCGCAGAGCCTTCTGGGTGCCGATGATAACAGCAGTCTCGCCAGTAGAAGCCTCAACGTGCTCGATCAGGTCCAGCATCTTGTCCTCATCAAAAGAACCAGTGACAATATAGGGAGCCTGCAGCTTGCTGAACATGCCAGTGAACTCTGCGTATGCCTCATCCAGTTCCAGCTTAGTGAAGGACTTACCGACTGTATCAACAAACTTGTTAAAATCAATTCGACCAGCCAGGACGCGGTTCAGTTCCTCATAAATCTTGACGGCACGCAGTTTGGTGCTGACAGCGATGTCCATGCCGCCTTCCAGACGCTGACGACGAATGCCCTGGGTGCCCTCAGCGATATCAGCAACAGCAAACAGGCACTCCTTCTCAATGTGAAACAGGGGGCTATCACCCAGAGAAGTGTTACGGTCCTCAACCATGTTCATGAAGAACTCATCGCCCTTCAGACCTTCCTCATGGATAACATTCACCAGTTCCTCAACGATTGCAAAGACGCCGTTGCACTTGCCATCACGAACATCCTTCCAATTCAGCTTGGTGCTGCCATTATTGGCCTCGACCAGAGCCTTACGCAGAGCTTCCTGAGTGTCGCCAACAGAATACTCACCAGCAACGTGACCCTTGTAGCCATCGACAGCCAGCTTGATCAGATTAGAATCAATAGCCATAATATAAACCTCCTAAACAAAATAAGGCCGCCCGATAAACGGACGGCTTCATGTTAATTTCATATACTTCGGGATCACTTCAGGGTGATGTAGAAATACTCGTACTTGCCCTCGCCAAAGCCGGTAATATCCTTGTCGGTAATAGTGCCGAAGGTAGAAGCGTCAGCGGTGTCCTGAACCTTCGCCTTGGTAGAATCAGCCACAAAGCCAACATACTTACCAATAGCGGGAGTGCCATCGAATGCTTCGGCAGTCACAGAATAACCGCCCTTGGAATCCAGTGAATAGGCACGAATAATCTTGCCAGCCGGATTGACCCACTCCTTCAGATAGTGAGCGACGGTCTGATCATAGAACAGTTCCTCTTCTGCAATAACATACAGGTCTTCCTTGACAGTGGTCGCAGTGGGAGCGGTAGCCTTATAAGCCTCACGACCCGCTTTCTCACCCAGAACGACGATGTTGCCATTGTCGATCTCGGCAGTAGCGTCGCTAGAATAGAAAATCACACTTGCCAGCTGCTCACCATTCTTGGTGCCACCCAGATTATCAGTGCGCACAACAGCATGCTTAGTATTTGCCATAATTATGTACCTCCTAAAATTTTGAATTATTTACTTGCCGAGATAGTGTTCCATCAGGCCACCATACGCGGCGTCTGAACCGTTCTGGGTGCCACCCACGCCAAAGCGGACAGTTCCTTTGTTGTTAGTAGTGGGAACATAAGAGAACTCAGCGGACTGACGGCCAACCAGCGCATAGCACTTAGTCTCCAGCTCAGCATAAGTAATCTCCGTGTTCTCCTTTAGTGCGGTATATTCCGCATTTGCGCCCAGCTTTTCATCCATAATAGAGAACAGCTCGTCACGCTTAGCCTTTTCTGCTGCGGCGACTGCCTCAGCTTCGGCCTGCTGATATGCTTCCAGCTTAGGTTTGATTTCACTAACTTCATTAGCTGCTTTAGTAAAGCTGTCAGACAGCTCAGCGATTTTGTCAGTCAGAGTAGTAAAGGCGGCAATAGTGCCAGGCATCACTTCACCCTCATCCCAATCCTCATATGTAACCTTCATGCGCTTGATATTCTCATAATCCAGAACAACATTGTCGCCATTCATAGAGTAGGGAATGCCCATCAGCTGCCATGTCTTGGAGCAACGAACCACCACTGTTTCTGGCATCAGATCTTCAAAATAGAAATCTGGAATCATATACTCAGAATCCCAACTAGAAGGATGAGTGTGCTCGGCAAGCTTAGTACCGATCTCGTCCATCAGCTGAACTGTAGTTAGAGCAAACTCCTTGTTTTCAGTAGCGGTGGGCTCATCTTCAGATGCCGGTGCTGTATTTTCAGTCGGAGCAGATTCACCCTCGCCCTCATTTTCTGCAGCATTTTCAGCCGCATGAGTCTCACCTTCACCATCTGCCGAAGTAGTATTCTCGGCAGTCTGGACGTCGGGCTCCTGTACTGTATTTTCTGCCGGAGGAGTCACGGTTTCAGGATTTTCGACCACGGTCGTATTCTTCTCGTTTTCATTCATTGGTGTTTTATCTCCTTTCTCCTCATCGGATGGATTTTCATTTTTTGCAGAATAATTCTGCTGGAGAGACTGATACTCATAGAGACGCTCTCGAATTTGAGATGTGATATCGTCAACAGAAAAATTGGCGGTTACACAGCTCCCAGTCATTGCGGGTTGAATTTTCGGATCGGTGGTCGACAGAATGCAGCAACCATCAAACTTAAAAGACGAAACGGGAGTAATTCCATCATCGCGTTTCGTCTCGCAAATCATATCGGTCAGCTCGACGCTGTGGTTTTTTGTTACATCGCGAGTGAAAATATCTACTGGGTCGCTAAACTTTGTCCAAATCAAACCATCAACACGCAAATATTCACGTTCTGTACCGGTCCCGTCATCTTTAATAATCCAACGTGGATTACAAGATTCAGGAATCACACCATAAGCCTGCCCCGCATACAGATATTTGACATCAGTATCGGTGATTCGCAGCTCGTGCTCATGACCTTTGAAATCTTTATCTTCATCGTCCAATTCGTTCACTACATAACCAAGAATCGGCATATTGGCGATAGTCGGGACGGCTTTGTTGATAACATCTTTCGTGAAACTGGTCTTATTAAGATTTGCCCCTGTGTGCATCACATCAATATAGACATCAATGAAGCGAAAATCAGAAGTTTCATATTCGTTCTTCTTTGTAAAAGAAATTGGATATCGTTGATTCATTCTGATTTCACCTCCTTGTCAGCAAAATAAAAGCCCTGGCGAATCGCAATCTGCAACTCAGCCAGAGCATTTTCAAATATGGTATCATTGATAAATACATAATTGTTTGGTGGGTCCTTTCTCAACAAGAGAGCCCCGTGTTCCATTAAAAAGTTGGCCATCCCGGCGGCGTGAGAACCATGCACAATAATTTCAAATATTTCTTGTTGCATTTCACTCCTCCTGTCTATCGGCAGTTACGTTGCCAGCATCAGACAAGCCTTCGCCCTTGCTTGCATTTGTTGGACGTCCACCTTCGTCTCCTGCTACTGCACCAGATTGGGTGTTTGAACTGGTAAGAGGCTTTTCGGTGTTGCCAAGACCAAGAATCTCATTCTCTAAATAAGTCATATTCTCATAGTCCGTACCAGCATAGCCAGCAGTTGCCAGTGCAGCGGTTCGTGTTGGTATTCCGTAGGTTGCATCTTTCAAATATCGTTCGTGCATCTCTGCAATATTAAAATGTGTTACAGGTAAGAAGTTGATGCGGAACTTATAAGAACTAGACACGCCCTTCAGTTTTCTATTAACCCATCTCTCTAGTTGCCGCATAACTGCAAACACGATTTCTTGGTCGTTTACAGTACACAAATTTAGCGTAGAAGCAGACGGATCTTCACCGCCGCCAAACAGAATTTTATTTACACCAGCTTTAGTAAAGAATGATGCTTCTGCATTTGCGACCTCGTCTGTATCACTATTGACACCGCTGCGGTCGAAATTCCAATCAGTGAGCTTCATTGGGGTCAAAATTGCACCAATATTCGGCGGCAATACGTTGCTCATCATATCGTAGAATTCTTTTGCAGTTTCGTAGTCAATTAAAAAAGAGCCATCGTCTTCGTTGAGCGGAATCTCCATAGCTAAAGCTTTGTAGTTGTTCGTCTCACTGGCATTCTTACTGATTGCGCGATAGTCTTCGATGTCTGCCAAAGCACTAAATAGACTCACAAATGGAGGGATAGGAATATAATCATGCTCGTTCACTTTAATGCAAATCGATTTCGTGCTGTCTAATTCCTGCCATTTATACAACTGTGTGTTTGTTTTATATGTGTTATACATCGTCTGGAATTCAGGCGGATAATTCGGCAGTTTATCTGCATTTGAATCAAAGTATGAAAAATTGAATGCAAAATTATATACGCCATCCTCAATGCTGCTTATTTTACAATAGTCAGCATCAAGATTTTGGAAAGCAACGCTGTCTTTCGTCTCCCACTCGTAGCCGTAGTAAACGTCGTCACGGAACGCGATCGTAAACATCTTTGTTGCTTCGTGCGGTAAGTTCATCAGTTCAACAGCAGCCACACTAGAGTAATACGCCTTCTTAAATTTATTATTGTTGATCGTCTTGGACCGGTCTAAGCCATATGGGACAATCGTGTAAGAAAACGTAGACATATTCGCGAAATATTGAATCAGCCGACGATAGTAGTTCGAGATATTAAACAAGTATTTGCTCATATTTCGAAGTTGCTTTTCGTAGCTGGCAGGGTTGCCAAGATATGTGATAATCTGGTCCTTCGTATATTTTGTATATGTCGGATTTGTCTCTGATGTTGACTCAAGATTACGAATACCAATTTTAGATAGATTGGCATAAACACCTTTTAGCAAATCAGAATATGTAATATAAGAAGTATGGCCGTTTTTAGGATTCGTGACGGCCACCTTCTGATCTTTTTTGTCAGCCATTACAGACCTCCCTTCTTTAATACCGGCGCACGGAAGTTAAAATCAAGGAGCTTTGGTTTATTGTGCCGCTTCTCCAAACCACGTTCAATCTGTTGCGCGATATAATAGTTATAGGACAGGGAAGAGTAACGGTCTTTACGACATCCTGATTTTTCCTTGACCTTGATTACGTTGTTTACTGTCTCATATCCAAGATTGACAAGTTCGTTCACTGCAAGACCAGTATTGATATACGGCATTTGCAGAGCAGCTCGTTCACTTGGTGACATTTTATCGTAGCCTTTGTAGAGCTTTCGGAGCTGATCTTCGCAACCATACTCGCTTTGTAAAAGGTGAATTCGCCCCTGTTGGAAACCACTACGTAGACCTATAGCTACATCACTGTTGAACTGAGAGCTGCCCATGATGGCCCAAATGACCTTCTTGGCTGTTTTATCAGAGCATCGATCCGCAATTTCGGTATTATTACAACAACTGATCGCAGAATACATTTCACCAGTTTCGGGGTCGTAGATGTCACGCATCAATAAATCAATCAACGGGATACCAACGGAACGAGCATCAATCCCAAGGTAATCGCAATTGAAATAATCAAAATAACGACGCAATTTTAATGCTTGATCTTGCACGCTCATACCTTCAACATTCTCAGAGTAAACGAAATTACTCGTATAACGTCCAGATTTGTTTGGTGTCATACAATTAAGGAAGATACTGGTCGCGTCGTTATCATTTTTCTTGGAACTCATCAGTGCGATATCGGCGGTCAGAATGCGGACTTCTCCATTTTTCTTTTTCGGAATCTCTGCTGCAGCAGAAGAAAGCACAATATTCGGGGCATAGAATGCTTTTTCAATGACACGAGTTTTATTGATATCATCAAATTGGAATAGACCGCCTTCAGTAGCGCCAAGCCACTTGCATTCATTTTCCATTGCAAAAGTTAAATCAGAGAAACTAGATTCAGACATTTCGTCTTCCACAGCTTCTTTTAACAATAAACCACTCTTGATTGACATCTGATACGGAAATGAAACGCAGAAATATTTTTTACTGAAATCAATCATGTTTACAAAATAATCCTGACATTTTTCATAGCTCCAGTGGTTCTGAAACCATGCGGAACTCAAATAGAATTCTTTATTTCTCTCAGCCAGATGTGCATACTGTGGCTTGTCCAAATATCCAGGATGACGAACAATATTCAGGAACTTCTTCAAGATCAAATCAATAACATCTTTTGAGAGCAATCTATACTCGTCGCAGATAAGAAGCGTTGCTCGGCTGCCACGACTGCTATCTGTTGCAGTAACAACTTTGATATAACTGCCATTTCTAAATATAATTTCAGCTTTCTGATTATTAATATCTACTTTCTTTATTTCAGATCGTAGAAGGGGACTATTTGGATATATCTCCTTCATTATTTTTTCATCCAGAATACTGATAGATTGACTACGAACCTTACAGGCAATACAGACCTTTGAGCCGGGCCATAATATACATGTAATCACACAAAAAACGGCAGTTAGAAAAGATTTTCCTAAGCCGCGTGCGGCAATGAAGCAGAAACCTGTACATCTCACCATCAAAAACAACAATAGCTCTTGAAATGGCTTTAGTGTCAAGTTTAGGTAGTCTTTTGCAAAGCGTTGTGGATTCGCCCTATAAAAACTAGCCCTTATTGCAACTGCATTCATTATCTTTTCTGATTTTGTATTCGCTACTTCTTTGTCTGTTAATTTTTCCTTGCTCACATCTGACCACCGCCTTCGCCAACTCCAAAAATTGTTTCACGGAGACTGGTATCAGTAGAATCATCTTCATTGATTTCTGGTTTATGAGCTGTATATTTTTCGAATTCTTCGTCAAATTCATCTTGATAAGGGTTCTTTAGATTAAACATCTTGAGCAGGGTACCAAGCACCCATACTCTAAAATATTTTCCAATATTATCAACATCCTGCCATTCAGGCGACGGTTCTGGGATAGGCTCTTCCTCTTCCCATTTTTGAATCAGTGTTCCAAACGTATTGGTTTCAGCCAATGCGTTATCGTTCGTCTGATTCGGTTTGATCTGAGCGGACCCCATCAGGTTCTGCAGATTGTCGTTTGCTTCTTTTATTTTCTTTGTGTCGCCAGTGGCATCAGCTTTATCGCAATTAAGTTCTGCCTTTGCAATGCGTTTGAACAGAATTTCTTGTGCGGCCGTCTTACATTCATGTCTAGTGATAAGATTTTGATAGTGCTCATCAAGGAATAAATAATCTTTTTCATCCAGACCAGTACCCCAGAATTTTCTCATCTTCAGAGTGACCTTTGTCCCCTTTGTATCACCGGCAGCCAAAGCGTCTTTTTTCTTCTGGTCGATCACATCGTCATAAGATTTATCTGCATACTGACGTATATTAAGCCGCCCCATATAAGTGTTGATTTTTAATGCGGATGCCACAGAATGTTCTGAAGCGTCAAGCAATTTATCATTTACATAGGTATCGAACATCATAGCCAGACGGTCAATCGCTTCATCTTCATCGTTATACTTCTTAACATAAAACTCAAACATCTTCTCACGGCACTCATTGCACCACGGGAGGTATCCGTCATTACCCATATACCATTGACTCTTCGTTTTTGAGAAATTACCTTTACGCACGTCATAGATTTTTCCGCAACACATACATTTGCCACCACTCCAAGAGGGCGGAACTTTAATGCGCGGTTGTTTCTTTTCAACGGCAGTTCTGGCCATAGTTCTTCACCACCGTTCCGTCGTCTAACATGTTGTCAAAGCGATACTTCAATTTATCCCACAGTTTCAAAATTTCATTAAGTTTTTGTGTTTTACGGAATTGTGTATATACAGAACCCGTAGATGGGTGCTCACCAATTTCTTCATATCGATATCCCATAGCTCGAATAAATAAAGCCATGCGATAGGAATAGCAGTAGAAGTAATCGCCTCCCAAATCTTTTATAAATTTTTCTTCCATCTCTTAAATTCAGAACCCTCCTCTTCAATTTGATTTCATGGGTACAGGTATGCGAGTCGAACGCATCCGTCTCAGCTTATGAGGCTGGTCAGCACACCGGCGCTGTCACCTGCGACATATAAAAACGCCCCAGGCGTGTAGCCCAGAGCGTCTAAAAATCTATTAAATTACTATCTTTGCTGGCTTTTCCAGCTTTACGTCATACAGACACGTCAAACCGTCATCATCAATTACGGCCACAACCTGCTGCGGAACATCATTTTTACGAATACCGATAGCATAACTATCAGTACCACAAACGCAGCCGCTCTCGATAACCTTCGTACCATGCACTGTGGTCATACCATTTGTGTGACGGTGCCCAAGGAATACCATGTCGATTGGTTGTTTCACCATCAGTGTCAAGCGCTCAACAACATTAGCAGGGGAGTCCTTGTCTCCGTGTGCATACATCACCAAGTTATTGCGGACTTTAAACCCACCAAATGTAGGATCAAGCTTGTCTATTTTGATGTCAATACCAGGTAGGTTCTGTAGTCGTGCCTTCATATAAAAAGGAATCAGCGCTTCAAGTTCGTCTCCAGCAACCTGTTCGTCTTTGTTGGGAAACACCCGTGAATGATTGCCACTTACTGCGTACACGTCAATATTCCTGCACACCTCATATAGTTCGGCTACAAAATTACTCACAAGTTCTGCAGCTATCATAACCTGTTCGATACTATTTTCGTTGTTTTGTACGCGGGTATTTACATGGATGTGCCCGTTAATTAAATCGCCCAGTAACAGTACATGGATCTTCTCAGCCGCGTGACGCGCTATGATATTGAAAATTTGAGCCACATAACTTTCTAGTCGTGCCTTCAAAATCTCTTTGTCAAATTTATTCCATGCAGAATCAATACCGGCACCAGTATGTAGATCAGACAAACACACGATCACATCGTGATTGCTATGCTCGTACTGTACAACATTCAAGAAATCGTTCTTATCATACGGAACTACAGTCTTGGCAATCAAATCTCGAATAGACTCAGCACGAGCAACATCCCGATAGATTTTATTAGCTGCAGCTCGTTCGTCTCGTACCTTTACTTGTTCCACCTTGATTCGTTGAACTTCAGCCGACAACTGATCTTGATGTACATGTTGCAAAGCATAATCATAGCCTGCTCGCCACGATCTGTATTTCTTACGATATGTACACTCACCGTTTTCATAGCCGGTGGCGTCATTTAGATACTCTGCGGCCTTCTCCCATGTTAGCCGTCGCTCATCACAGGCAGTTCCAATACGTAGCCCGTATTCATCAAGTGATTCATCGTCTCTCTTTTTGAATTCGTCCATTCGACACCTCGTTAAATCTCGAAGTTCGAAATGGTTCGCTGAGTTCGATTCAGCTCACGCAGTGCTTCTTCAGCTTCAACATTGCCAGGCAACTGAGTGAGAACAGATTTGATTTCTTCGGCATACCACTTATGAGTTGTTCGAGTGATATGAACATTAGGAATAACCTTGCGCAGATAAGTGGCTTCATTCTTAGTAATTTCAATCATAAATATAAATACTCCTTTTTAATTTAAATGGAAAGAGCTATGCCCTTTCATATATTAAGAAAACAAAGTTCATTTCGTGCATCGCGTTACTTTTTTCTGATTTTAGCCAACCTTGCCTTCTCTTTTTTAATCGCACAGTCTTTACAGTACAAACTAGCATTTGGCTTTTGCGATATATATTGTGTACCGCACACCGTACAATAACATTCTTTCGAATTAAATAATTCTCGCACCACAGGGCTAAGATTCAGTCGATTATTTTCAAGCGTCACATTAAACGTGTACGCAATAACGTCATTTTTATCAAGTGAATAATTTGGATATGTATATAAACAACCAATATCGTCCGTGCTTGTCCTATTAAATAGGAGATATACGTCTGATAATTCCCGCATCCCTCGAACAGTGTTATACCCATCGTCCCAGTTTGGCCCACTGCAATATGTGATTTCTGTTTGTTCCTCAAAACATCCACCGAATCGCTTCATTTTGAATTCTGTATCTAAGGCTACCATGTTGGTTCCATATAGTCGGCAAAAGAAGATGATCCCAAATAAAACTCTAAGCTGTGCCCAATTGATATGATACCGGCGTCGCGCCTCGGTGATATAATCCAGATCTTTTTGATAAAGAACTACTTGATGTACGTCAAGTATTGGTGCGTTGTTTTTACGGCCACGACTGAACATCTGAATCAAGTGACTGCGATCATAACTGACAGACTCTGGGTTGCGCATTCGTTCATAATAGATCGTGGCACATTCAATAGGGGAGAGGGTTGTCCGCTTTAATAAATTTCGCAGCATTAAGTTTGATTCATGATAGTCCTGCCAGTGCTCAAGTAGCATATTTTCATTGCAATAAAATGTCGTATATGCCATTTAACCTCCTATTATAAATCATTCGTAAATATAATTTTTGATACCAATATAGACGAAGATGAAAATACTTTTCTATAAACGAAAATGGTCTAGCTCTCCAATATGCAATTAACGCGGCCATATTCATTTTTATATATCCTCCCAGCCTACAGATTTATGAGCGAATTTTTGAATACGTTGAGCTTCGTCCCAGCTAAACATCATCTCACCGCAATTCGCACATTTCATGGCGGTTACATTTATTGCTTCGAGTTCCTGTCCACGACAGTGGAATGTATATGTTAGTCCATTTGTCAGTGTCATAATTCCACCACACTTGGGACATTCCATCTGCTGTGGAATTTCCTTTTGCTCGACTTTCTTTTTCTTGAATAAATTAAACATGAAGAACCTCCATTCTGTGTAACGTCTCTTTTTCACATTCTTTGCAAAATACAAACTTCATATCATTTTGGATATTTTTCAATTCATCACATTTATATTGTGCAATACTATGATGCCATCCACATTTTTGACAACGAATCCCAACTTCTGTAATATCGTTACTTTTCATATCGAAAAGTCTTAGTTCTAATAGTTTGAATTTCATCATTTCACTCTCGCCTCATAAGTTTTCGGTTCAGCCAAACTATATCTCTGGCCAAGGTATTCATACTCACCGTTCGAATCGTGAACTGGCAACTGCACAGGAATAGGTTTGATATTTTCAACCACGCCAGCACCAGCCATGTGCCACAAGAACTTTTTAAACTTATTAGGATATTTCTCATAACAAAGCACAACTAGAATATTGGCCAACTCACGAACATCAGGGCAGATCAGCTTGCACTTGTTACGATATACGTTATAAATTGCTTGCCAGTTGGTTTCATAGGTCTTTGCTTCTTCTTTCGTCATAATGCCTTCAAGCTCTTTACGATAGAGTTTCCAGTTTTTGGCTTTCTTTTCAAGCTCTAATTGGCTCTTGCGGTATTTGTTAAAGTCTAGAAAGATTGCTTCGATCTCATCAAATACAGCCTGATCATAACCTACGGCGTCGTCAAACATTATGTGCCAATCAAAGCTGCCAGCCGGTTCTTTACGCCAACGAACTCCACGTTCCCAACGTTCCAAGCTCATACAAAGTAGATTCATGTTGCTGTGCGCTTTGCTTAAATTGTGAAGTCGTGCATAATAGGGACCGGCATACTTCATGAAATAGGGAAGTGGACGGCCGTAAGCAGCTACGTTGCGTGGAACTGGATACAATACTCCTGTTTTGGCATAATCAATAGCCTTTCCGTTACAAATACTCAGCAGCGAAATATTATCATGATAAAGCTTCTTCGTCTTTTCCATCGTCGGAACCTTGTTGTGATAAGCAGTTGCATAGTTGGAGATCTCGCCAATTGAACTCTTCAAGCCACGAATGGTACAAGCAACTTTGTTTTTTACGGTGTCACATTCTGCAAGCGCCGTGATCTTATCTTCTGTATCGAGCGTAATTGCTAGGTTGTCAGGTACCCCACTCATCATCAATGGATTATCGATAATTAAAACCAAGTCGCCGTCAAAATCACTACCGTTAAGCCTGGAAGCCACGATGGATTTTATATTTACCATCGCAACGTTCTGAAGGTGGCTGCAATACTTGCGAGTGTATTCATTATCTACAGCCTTTGCCTTCACATGTTCAGCGACTGAAATATGCGGATTGCGTTCGATCAACCGGTCTCCACTCATTACACCACGACGATCAAAACTGTAGAATTCACCATCTTCAAGGCACCCAGTTACAGGAAGACCGCCAATATGCTGCAACAGCGCGATAAGGTCTGGTGCCCAGAATTTGAAAGTCGCATTCATCCAAAGTCGGCCGCACTTCATCTCATTACGGTATTTATCGAGCAGGGAATGGATATAATCCTTAATCGACGGCTCTTTTACCATTTCAGGGTTGCGCAGAGCAGCAGCCATATAGTGATTCATTGGGTCATTGTTTTCGGCAAGCAAACCTAAGAAGCAATAGGTGTAAATTGGATCGCCTTTAACAATATTCTCGTACCAGGTAATACTGTCGTCTGCGAGGTGCTTAAAAGAATCATTATCAAGCTGCAGATCTTGAATAACCTGATAATTGCTGCGAGTTGAAAGAGGCTCTTGTTCTAATGTGAAATTCCACTTTGCAACACCAATACAATTATCATATTTTTTAAAAAGTTCCCAATATCGTTCCCAGTCAGAATATGTGCCAGTTTTTTTGAAATACTTCAAGCCCTTATACATCGACGCGGTGATAATAATCATCGGTTCGCTGCCAGGGGTCACATCATATTCTATACCCCAGATATCTTTGATTTTAGTTACTCCATTTTCTTCAAAGAAACGTTCATAGTCAATTTCATGAAGACAGCCTTTAATGTATGGAGCCCGTAGAATTAGACTATTCATTCGCTCTGAAGTTCCAATTCGTCTTTCAAATTCACGCATAATACTTGGGTGACAAATACCTGCGCCGTCGAACGCATTAATATCAATATCGACAGTCTTTGTGGCAATGTCTTTTTGTGTCCAAGTGCGTTCTTTTCCTGTTTTGCGATCTTTGAAAGTAACAGTTTTATCAATCAGATATTCGATCCACTGATTCTTTATTGTCGTCATGTAGTCAGGGACAACAATCATTTTGGGATACCAGTTTTCAAGGCAATGGCAACTACTTAGCATCAGACCACGATAAGCATAATATTTACTCAAGACAGTTGGCGTCTTAGAAAAATCAAGTTCCATGCTAACACGCCGGTCCAACTCTGGATAAATATGCCGTTCCACAAAACTGAGCATGCTTTGACGGACCATACTGGCACTACGTTCACAGAATAAATACTGTTGCCCATTAAATTTGAAACCATGTTCAACCAAATGATCAATAGCAATAGGATTGTTTTGGCCACCCGTTGCGTCAACGAAAATAATAAATCGCTGATATTTACCGTAATCATCTGAAATCAAACGGATCTGTCGGAACAGCATGTCGTCACCTTGCAGCACCATATGCTGTTCCAATTCTTCCTTACTTAACTTGAAGTTGTATCCACGGGTAACAATATAGCTTAGAGTGAATTTCAAAACAGAATATAGTGGAGGTGAAAACATCTTACTGTATATACTCCTTTTACTTCATCAGATTATTAAAATGGTCCCCAAAGTGCGGATCGTCATCGTCTCCGCCGTCAATATCGTCGTCATCTCCATACATGATCTCGTCGTAGCTTTGTAAGCATCTGCTAATAAAAACAACCAAGATCGGAGTGATTACCAACGCTGTGAATAGTACGCGCCCCAGAATTTGATATGTAAGTACGAATATCACAAGCATTTCTGCCATTGTAAATATCCAATCAACAAAATCAACTGTTCCTAAAGCACCAGCAACAAGCACCATCAGCGGTATAGAATGAATACGGATCTCAGCGATGTCATCCTGCGGCACTTCATCTTTTTTTGGTTCCTTGTCCATAATGCTTTGCCTCCTTAATCTTCGTCGCCCCAACGATCATACTTCCGTGGCTTGCGCCGTTCAGACTGTCGCTGTCTCTCATCGCTTTCTTGTGCTTTTTCGATTTCCTGCATAAACTGGTTCTCGATCATACGCTGCTTACGGGCCTCACGCATATATGTACTTTTTGAAATTTTGTCACGCTTGCGATCACTCATCGTCGCCATCCTCCTCGTCGTTTTCGTAGATATCACTCAAGCCATACATCTGATGGTATAAATATCTGGTAAGAGCTGGCGTCATGGGAGTTCCATCATCCATCCATAACGTTTCTTCAAGATCGGCGTCACATACGTTCTCTTGCCATTCTGCGTATACCTGCATAGCGTAAATAAGCTCTTCAACAGTCACAGGATAATTATTTGCGATCTCATAAGCTTTACCCATAAACTCAATAATCTCACCAAGTGTTACGGGATATTTTGAATCATCGTTCATATAAAACCTCCTTATAACAAAGACTCGCAATAGCAAGGTCCTGTCAATTTATCTATCTTCTTCTGCAATTCTTCTATTTTTAGTTCAAGAACTACAAGGTCTTGTTTTGTTGCTATAGTATCAAATGAACTATTTGCAGCGGACCATGTTTGATCTGGGTTGCAATTATAAAATCCAGGATCGATATCGTAACCGGTTAAGAACATTTTTCCTCCTATCATAATAGACTTTCACAATAACATTCAGTTCTGTCTAATAATGCTTCTTGAATTATTTTGTCAAGGCAATTTGGATCAATACATGTATTCTTAAAACAATCAAAGTTATTTCGGTACATCAACTGGCCAATACCGATCGTTCGCATTTTCATAGCCTCTGAAATGTATCGTGCATCTTCTTCGCCATACACTATTTTACAAGCTCTTTGAAATATTCAGTTATTGTTTCTGCAGAAAACATTTGATCAAAATAGAATGTTGTATACCGTGCTCCAAATTTATCTTTATTAAATTGGTCGTGGAATTGAGTAATAGATTTGCAGATAGTAGTATTCTTGCGATATTTCTGTATGTCAGATAGACCATCATACCAATTGCAAACAACGTCGTATATTTCAGGTCTTACAAATAAAACTCTCATCTCTTGTATTTCCTCGTATTCCTTTAAGAATAAATCAATATTACGATGCGCTTCGTTGTAGATTCCGGTGCTAATAGCTGGCGGACTTTTCCATTCCATTAAAATCAAAAACACTGTCGTTTATTTCTTTTATAGACGTTATACTTGATCCGTTTTCAAATTTTATTATCTGTTCCATTGTGTTATACCTCACAGAAGTGACTCACAATAACACTCATCCTTCAGCCCATCTTCAGGATCATAAAAGGCCATCTTGTAATGTGGGTAATATTCTATCCTGGCTCGATGCGTGTGCGATGTGCCTGATAAATCAATCCATGTTACATCTTCGTATGATGTTTTTAATACAGTGTCTTTATCTGGCAAAACGATAGCGGCATCGCCTGAAAAATCAATATTAAAATCATCACTGTAAGAAATCGGAGTATCGTGATTCAAGTCTAACCTAAGAAGTTGATTTATCTTTGGGTCCAATGTTACCTACGCCTCCTTTACAATAAACTGGCACAAACGTACTCAGTATTATTTTGTGACGTTGGCTTGAAAGCTACATCTGCAGGGTCATATGTACCAATAGAACAGGCGGCTATTGTACGATCACAAATAACGTGTTTCATGCATTCATCTATATCATCAATCACAACTGGTTTTGTACTGCGCTCAAAATATGCAACAGTAAAAATTCTAGCATCATAGATTTTTATTTGCCGCCGACCATTCCACACTGCAACGTCAACTGTAGCCGTGGGCTTATCAAAACTACAATAGATCCATTCGCCATCAGAAGCAGAACATATTTTTTGTATCGTATCGACAATGTGATTAAATTGATTTATCGTTGGCACAATAATATCGCAGTCGTTTTCAATCGCGTATTTACATATTTGATAGGTGCGGCCACCGCCGCGTGGCGAAAATATTCGTTCCAAGTTTCATCGCATCCTTTATAGTAAACTTCTGCATACACATTCATTATCGGATTCGGGATAATAGGGAACAAGATGATCATATTGAGCTACACGTCGATCTTCAGAGCAGTTTCCTGGATGAAGTATATGTCGTGGATGAAAACATAGGTCATAGCCTAGCTCCCATCGGAATCCTTGATAGTCGAACCAGACAGCATCTTGATTTTTACTCAGAGCATCATACAGATTGTTTATTACAGCATCGAATGTCATATGTTGAGATCTCCATGTTTACACGGCCTCCGGTATCATCAAATTTGCACCGTGCTCTTTTACGAATTTGTCAATGAAGTATTGCTGTCCTTTCGGCGTGACCCGTGTTGTGTAGGAGATTTTCGCGTTGCCATACGCCGTGGTGAAGAGGGAAGTTTCAACCTCAAACAGCCCCATATCCATAGCTCGCTGCGTCGGCGTGTTATAGCGGTCTCCCTTCTGTGAGATGAGGTAACCGTTCTCGCGCAGATATTTGAACAAGCGATTCTGCCCAATATCACAACCGTTCTGCTTTAACAATGTAGCGAGGCTGCCAATGAGAATAGTCGCTTTGGACGCGCTGATTGCGTCTGCGAATTCTGCTTTTGGGATAAGCTCTGCATTTTTTGCAGTTAAGGCTGTGATTTGCTTTTTGCTTTCTTCAAGTTCTTCATGAGCAATCAAAAGTGCATGAGATAAAATTTCTGTTTTGGATAACTGCTTTGGTTGGGTAAGCTGCTTCTCCATCGCATTGAATGCTGTGATGTATTTGAGTTTCCATTCCAGTGCTGATTTACCAGTAAACCCCATAACGAGTAAACTAAACCCGTCACGATTCATTAAATACATCGGAAAAGTTTGGCCTCTATATTCAAACATTGATTCGTGAAAAAATTTAGTTACGGAATTTTCCGTAGCTAAAATACTACGAATTGCTTCCATCACATCGTTATGACGTTTTCCAAAATCTTCAGCGATCTGGCGGCTGGACACCACTGCTTCATTGTTTTCGACAGATAAAATAATGTCAGTCATATTCATTCTCCTACTGCATGCGCAGTGTTTTATTTTCAATCAAATAATTGTTCACATAGTTTTAAAGCTAGATCAATGATCCATTTGGCGTCATCGTTACGCAGGATCTTGTAATTGTCGCCAATAAAAGCAAATACCGCTGGACCTTTTTCTTTATATAAATGACCTTCGACTCCACCTCTGCCGCCTACAAAATTCATTAGGAAACCAGAATCGTCTTTTAAACCAAGTAGAAGAATATAGGTGTCAAAGTATCGTGACATCTTATAAGTCAAATACTTATCAATCGCCCAGAATGTATTCAAATTAGTATCATTCATTAGTTCCATGCGGATGTCCTTTGTCAAATGGTATGATCAAATATCGATGTGTAGCAACACTGTTAAATTCTTTTCTCATCTGGTTCACTGTGGCCATGCTATCAAGATAAGAGGGGAGTAGTTCTTCTACGATTTGATAGGTCAAAGTATTAACTTGCACCCACTCACGCATTGTCATATTACGGTGAAGCAGAGGGCGAATCATCCAATCAATCTGGTCGCGTATATAATCAATAGAAAAAGGATCAATTTCATGGTTCATATACGTGACACTTCTTAATCAAGCAGATCGGCCAGCTGTGCGGTCTCGCTGCGTTCTGTCTTTGGCATATACACGTAAGCAAAGTGCGAATTCCCAGTCAAAGCAGAAATTGCCTTGCGCATGCCGCTATTATTTTCAAATACGGCCTCGTCTGCCTGCTTCAGATCACCATCAAGCCATAACATAGATCCTTCGCCTACGCGGCCAAGCAACAACTGGATGTGTTCTTTGGTCAAGTTCTCTGCTTCTGATACAAGCAAGATAGCATTCTTATAGTCGCGCCCACGGATGAAGCCGAGATGAGCTACTTCCACTTGTCCGTTCTTGATCCAATACTCCAAGCCGCTCTCTCCACCCAAATGATCAGCAAGAGGTCCAGCAAATGAGGCAGCTCCCAGCTTTTCCAATAGGGTACCAGGAAGAGCACCGAGTTCCTTGGTGTTTTTAACTTCGATGTTATTGCGAATCCAGATCAGCTTATCGACCTTATGTTTCTCGATCATATCAATAGCAGAGGATACCATGAGCATCGTCTTGCCACTGCCAAATGTACCAGCCAGCATCTTCACGGTGATATCGTCGTTCTGTAGCATATCAAAAGCTAGTCTCTGTTGATCATTGCGGGGGCGAATGTCGCCAGTGAAGCGGTTACTGATTTTCTTATACTTAATAGGTACATAGCGCGAACCGTCCCAGCGGAGTCCTACCGTGTTTCCATCAGCGTCAGCATTCGGAATTAGGATGTAGCCATTCGTTGGAGTGTCAAACAGGTTCTTTTGTTCGGCATCCTTAGAGTAGGCCATAGCCATTGCTTCTGCACCACCCTGATCCATGGGTACCTTTGTCCAGCCAGTATAGTCATTGTGGGCTCCGTCAGTATCAAGAGACAGCTCACAGGGCAGTTTCATAACCTGCTGTGCTAGATTGAAACAGCTTAGATCACTGGTAACAAATCGAAAAGAGTCAATCTCAGCTTTTTGCTTTCGATAATCTTCAATCGTTACAAGAGATCCAACATCACAGGCTTCTCCCAACGTTTCATCAAGTTTGTTCTGCAGCTCATTCAGATACCACCGGGCAGCAGCCATAATCGTTCCGTCGTTGTTGTCTTTGACTGGGACACCGTCTAGGATCGAGAGCAGCTGTGGATAGTCAATAGATACTACTGTATACGCTGTGGGATGTTCGGCAAGCAGGCGAGTGACGATGCGAGCCTTAGCTTTGATAGCTTCATCCTTCTTGCCACTGGTTTTAATATCTTCCAGCTCATAAAGAGTGATGTCAGCAATTAGGAACTGCTGCGCAAGCAATGTGTCGGGCGGGAGATCCAGTAGGGCAGAGGTATCATAGAATTTCATTATGTAAGTGGCCTCCGTTATGTTTTATGTGTGTACATCTTACTTTAATAACCTGAAATTTGAAGCTCGCAGATGCGGGCTTTCTTTTATACCTTATTATACACCCGCAGCGTCATAATAGCAATAGTTTTGTAAGAAATGCCGGGAGAAAAGTTTTTGGCGTTATAGTTTGTAAAAATAAGCGAAAGTTGGCAAAAAACAAAAAAATATAGCATTTTGAGCGAAAAATTAACAAAATTAAGGCATTTTGAGAGGCTTTTAGAGCGCTTGAATGACGAAATATAAGGAAATTGGGCAAAAAAGATCATAAAATTAACGTAGAAATAGTACGTATCAACGATATTTACCGGATGAAGCTCCGGAGCGTTTTGTAATGGGATAACTGGGCGATCTGAGCAGGTTGTCTGGCGCTCTTCGTAGGTAGTTCTGGAGACGTTTGAGGGTGTTTAGAGGGCTATTTATGAGTGTATAGCGATCAGTGTAGGAGGTATAAACGGAATGTACAAATGTTGCGGATATGAGGATTGAGAGATTGGACTCGGAGCGTTTTTGGAAGGATGGGGAGATAGAACAACTAAGCCCTTCGGGCTTCGCGCGGGCCGACTTCCGATTTTTAACCTCCCCCGGATTCCCCTGGGCGACGTCCGTTTTTTCTAGGATTCATGCGGATTTTCGGCGAATCGTACCTTCCGTTATTAGGTGCTATTCGTGGATTCCTGACTGTCTGTCAATACGGAATTATTGGTGTGTCTGCTACAACGTTCAGTTTTATTTCGTTGCGCTGGCAACATTTTATCTTTACGATGGAATATTGATACACTTATAATAAAAATGTGCCCATCAATGGGCCGCACGACAATATACATATTATAGTAAAGGGAGAAACAAAAAATGGAAATCAAAAAATACTGTGCTGTATCTGAGGACTATGCGCAAAAATACGCCGCGCTGTGCAATGCTCCTACCGCGTGGATTTTGTCGGTATTGGATGCACAGGACAATGCACAGGACGCGCCGCACGTTGGCGGGGACTCGTATACAATCAACGCCGCGCGTATTGCTGAGGCCCGCGCAACGTCTACTTTTGAGCGCCACGCAAAATTTCTCGATAAATCGGGAAAAATTGTGAACAAGCGCATTTTAGAAACCCCGCGCCGCGCTGGCAAAATCGGCCCCGCACGACTCACAGCGGCTCCGGCTATTGATATATCTAACGTATACGGCGGGGAAAAATACATTGGTACGGAAAATTTTGTCCCTGTCAAGCGCGTTTTGCGTGGTTGTATCCCTCTTGCAATCGCGCCTTGCACTACGTCCGCGCCAAAAGAGGGCAAATTATATAAAAATGGTAACAACTGGAATTATTATCATGTTTCTGAAGTGCGCACTTTTGACGGTTTGACGTGCAATTTTGCTGAAATGTTGGAAAATGCCCGCGCCCATTGCTCCGTTTTGCCGCTGAAAAATCCACGCGCCAAACTTTTGCTTGTGCCCGCTTCGATTGCAAAAATTAAACGTGTTATCGCAAAAAAGCCCCGCGTAAAGGGCAAAAATACTTATACTCAGCCCACATACAATTCCAGTGACGATGCAAAAAACAGCGTTGAAGCGCGATATTTTACAGACGTTGAGCGCCTTGCATTGCGTTGCGCAATCGGGGCTGTGAAAAATGCAATCGCACCGCGCGGAAAAAACATTGGAGACGCTCAAAAAATCACATACAATCGCGATAAAATCCCCACTTGTTATTATGATGAACAATTAGAACG
>ERZ1034687.553-NODE-553-length-23564-cov-28.006168_pt1 | contig 23564 bp, 3 predicted proteins | sample MGYA00520704_ERZ1034687 | MGnify/ENA primary metagenome ERZ1034687 (study PRJEB33766, sample SAMN09781762) | gut metagenome | biome: gut microbiome | host: Homo sapiens | place: Madagascar | study: EMG produced TPA metagenomics assembly of the PRJNA485056 data set... | reverse complement strand
AAGTTATAATTATATACAGTATAATAGTCTAAATAGGAGCAGTGTTAAAATGAAGAAATTTTTTCAAGGTAAAATGAAAATTTTAATAATGATTGCATTTTTGTTTTTGTTCTTTTTTAATACGGTAGCATACTCAGGACTTGCTAGTAAATTAGCAATAACATCTGAAGCAATGTTTAGGCCAATTACTGATATAAGAGTAACAGGAATAAAACTTGTATCAGCAAGTAATGGAGCACTTGAAAGTTATTCGCCAAAGTATAATGTTGATACAACAACTACTGGTTTCACACTTCCAAGTGCTAATTCAGAAATTACTTACAAAATAACAGTAACAAATTATGGAAATGTTAAACAAACAATTTATAAATTTATAAAAAATAGTGTTAGTGCAGAGGGATTAAATGTTAAATTAACCGATTTTACTTCAGTATGTACTGATGAAAATTGTAATAATAAGAATGACAATTTTACAATAGTACATCCAGAGGGTGATAGTAGCAGTGAAAGCAATGTTAAAGAGTTTTTAATAACATTTACTACAACAAATCCAAGTTCAACGACCATAAATATTATTGAAAAATATGATTTTAGATCATTATATTATATTTCTTATAGCGCAAACGGTGGAAAGAATGCTCCACAATCACAAATAAAAATATATGGAGATAATTTAAATTTAACAAAAAATGAACCAACAAGAGATTTTTATGATTTTAAAGGATGGTCAACATCATCAACAAGTACAACAATAGAATATAAGGCTGGTGAAATTTATTCGCCAGGTACTGATGAAAAAGTACAAGATGTTACTTTATATGCGGTATGGCAAAAGAAACAAGCAAAATTAGATTTAAATTATAACATTGATGGCACATGGTATTATGCAGGATATAATAATAAAATACAAACGGGTATAAAAGTTAATGGAGAAGATAAAGGATATTTAAATGATTTTGGTGGAACATATGATTATGGAACAAGTTATGAAATATATGGATTTAAAATAGATGGAGTAACAATACCATATTCAAAAAAATATACAGTAGATGGAACAAATCATTTAGATATATCATTTAATACGATTAATTTTAAAGTTAATGATGCAAATTTAGGAAGTATAACACCAACACAAATAATAGTGATACCTGGGACAACATTTACTGTATCTGGTAATGTGATAACATTATCAGATGGAAGGATAGCAACAGCAAGTACAAAAACGATAACAGGTTATACAATAAAATTTTTAAATTATACAATAACACCAAATAGTTCAACAGTAAATGCAAAAACAATGGTAACGGCAAATTTCACTAAGGAATTAGAAAAATATACAATTTCGTTAAATGGAAATGGAGCAACGACTGCAGGAACAACAGCTATTTATGAAAAATATAATACAGGAATATATTTAGATAGTGCATTAACTAAAGAAATGGGTACAAATGCGAATGCAATAACAAAACCAACAAGAAGTTATACAGTAAGTTTTAATGCAAATAATACAGGAATAACAGTGCCAAGTGCAATAACAGGAAATTATAGTTATTCAGGACATTATACAGATGCAACAAATGGAACACAAATGATAAATGAAAATGGATATATAACGAGTTCATTTAAAAATACATTATATACAGCAAATGGTACATTATATGCACATTGGGGAACAAAACCAAGTGTAACAATACCAGAAATAAATAAAGATGGATATAAATGTACATGGAATACAAGTGTAGATGGAAATGGAACACCATATAATGGAGGAGCTGTAACAGATAAATTAAATACACAAACATTATATGCAGTATGTAAAGTAGATACAAATACAAAGTATGTTGTAAAACATTATAAACAAAAATTAGATGGTACATATCCAACAGAAGCAGATGACATAGATAATTTAACAGGAACAACAGGTGCAAGTGTGTCACCAGCAGTAAAGAGTTACACAGGATTTACATCACCAAGTGTGCAAACAACAACAATAAAAGCAGATGGAAGTACAGTAGTAACATATAAATATACAAGAAATAAATATACATTTACATTAGGAAGTTCAACAGGAGCAAGTACAAGTGGAAGTACGGCAAGTGGGAGTTATTATTACGGAAGCACAATAACACTAAAAGCAACAGCAAGTTCAGGATATACATGGAGTAAATGGACAAGTAGTAATACAAACTTAGTAGGAAATCAAACTGAAGCCAATACAACATTTACAATGCCTGCAGGAAATATAACAATGACACCAAGTGTTACAACAAATGTATTAACATTTAATGATCAGAGTAAACCAGTAACATATAATCCAACAAGTAGTCAAACAGTAAATATATCACCAGCAACAAATGGAACAGGAAGTTATAGTTATTCAATAATAAGTGGAAATGATAATAGTTACTTTAGCATAAGTGGAACAACAATAACAGTAAAATCAAATACACCAGCCAATACATCAGGATATAAAATAACAGTAAGAGCAACAGATACAAATAGTAAAGTAACAAAAGATGCTACAATAACAATAATAGTTGATAAAAAATCAGTAACAAAACCAACATCCCCAGCAGATAAAGTTTATAATGCAGAAGAACAAAATCATGGAATTACGGTCTCAGAAGGAACAAGCATAGTAACAAATGGAAGTACATTAAAAGCAACAAATGTAGGAACATATAATGTAATATTTACATTAAATTCAAACTACAAATGGAATGATGGAACAACAAGTAATATAACAATACAATGGAAAATAACGGCATATAATTTAAGCAATGCTACAATAGGAAGCATAAGTGATCAAACATATACAGGAAGTGAAATAAAACCAGCACCAAGTGTAACAGTACCAATACCAAGTGGAAGTAAGAGTACACCAACTTATACAACAACATATAGTAATAATACGAACGCTGGAACAGCAACAATTACATTAACAGGAACAGGAAATTATACTGGAACAAAAAGTAAAACATTTAAAATAGTACCAGCAGAGAATCCAGTTAAAGTAACAGCGAATGATTTAACATATAATACACAAGCGCAAAGTTTAGTAGCAACAAAAGATGTGCAAGGAACAATATGTTATTCACTTGACTCTGTAATAACAAGTAAATGTAGTACAAGTACAGTAGTACCAACAGCAATAAACGCAGGGACATATACTGTGTATTATTACATTAATGGAAACAGTAATTATAAAGAGAAATCTGGAAGTGTAATAGTAACAATAAAAAAATACGATTTAAGCACTAATGGTATAATAGGCACAATAAATGATCAAACATATACAGAAAGTGAAATAAAACCAACACCTTTAGTAACAGCATCAATGTCAAATGTAGGTGTAGCAACGCTTGTAAATAATACAGATTATACATATAGTTATAGTAATAATATAAATGCTGGAACAACAAGTAATCCATATGCTACAGTAAACGTAACAGGAAAAGGAAACTATACAGGAACAAAGAGTAAAACATTTAAAATAATAAAGGCAACAAATCCTACAGTGATAACCGCAAATGATTTAACTTATAACGCTGCAGAGCAAACTTTAGTAACATCAAGTAAGGAACAAGGATATATCTGTTATTCATTAAGTGCAGTACCAACAAGTTGTAGTGCAAATTCAGCATTAGCAAAGGGAACAAATGCAGGAACATATACAGTATATTATCTAATATCAGGAAATAGTAACTATAATAGTAAATCTGGAAGTGTAAAGGTATCAATAAAACAATATGATATAAGTAAAACAGCAACTATAGGAATAATTAATGATCAAGTATATACAGGAAATGCAATAAAACCGACACCAAATGTAACAGTACCAATACCAACAGGAAAAACAACAACGCTCGTAAATAATACGGATTTTACGTATAGTTATAGTAATAATAAAAACATTGGAACAGCTAATATAACAATAACTGGTCAAGAAAACTATACAGGAACAAAGAGCACAACATTTAAAATATCTCAAAAGGCAAGCTTATGTACAATAACGTCGGTGCCATCTTTAAAATATCCAAGTAATGCAACAGGTTCAATACAATTTAAATGTACTGGGGATGGCAAAATAACTGTAACAAGTTCAAGTACAGGCGTAATAGAGGTAACAAACACAGGAACAACAGGCGCTGGCTTAAAGGGAATAACAGCAGGTAAGAGTAAAATAACAGTATCGCAAGCAGCAGGAAATTATGAGGCATCATCCGCAAGTGCAGATGTAACAGTAACATATTCACAGTACACAGTGACTTTAGATGGAAATGGAGCAACAACTCAAGGAAGTACAACAGCAGTTGCAACATATAATAGTACAACATTATCAACAATAACAAATCCAATAAGAGAATATACAATAATATATGATATGGGAACAACGGGATTAACAAAACCAGATAATGGGAAAGTAGAATGTAGATTAAATGGATGGTATACGTCTTCAAATAATGGAACAAAGGTAGCAAATAATAATACAACACCAGTATTAGAAGCAAGTGTAAGTGGATATACAAATGCAAGCAAGCAATGGACAAAAACAAGTGATGCAACATTATATGCTGGCTGGGAAGTTATAGGTACAAAACTGCCAATAATAGAAAAAGAAGGAAATACATGTACATGGATAGATAATAATGGAAGTAGTTTTGATTCAGGACAAACAGGTTATACGATATTAACAAATAAAACTTTAACAGCAAGATGTTTACCTAACAGTTATGTATTAACAGTAGATCCAAATGGAGGAAAATGGAATAATACGATAAGTGCAAGTACAGTACCAAGAAATTATGGAACAGAATATGAAGTAGCAAATCCAACAAGAAAAGGATATACATTTACAGGATGGACAAAAAGTGGTGCAGGTTCTTGGAATAGTGAAACAAATAAATATACATTTGGAGCAGGAGCTGGAACATTAACTGCAAATTGGACTCCAATAAAATATAATATAAAGTATGAATTAGATGGTGGAGTACTTTCAACAACAAATCCAACAGAATATACAGTAGAGACAGAGACATTTACATTAAACAATCCGACAAAAGAAGGCTATATTTTTAAAGGATGGTCAACATCATTAACAAGCACATCATCATATAATGCGACAATGAAGGTAGAAAAAGGAAGTACGGGTGATAAAGAATTTAGGGCAGTATGGCAGATTATAACATATAATATAAGTTATAATTTGAATGGGGGAACATTAACAAACGTATCAAACCCAACAAGTTATAACATAACAACAGAAACATTTACGTTAAATAATCCAACAAGAAAAGGATATACTTTTAAAGGATGGACAGGAAGTAATGGTAATACAGCACAAACAAGTGTATCAATAGCAAAAGGAAGTATGGAAAATAAAAGTTATACTGCAAACTGGACTCCAATAAAATATAATATAAAGTATGAATTAGATGGTGGAGTACTTTCAACAACAAATCCAACAGAATATACAGTAGAGACAGAGACATTTACATTAAACAATCCGACAAAAGAAGGCTATATTTTTAAAGGATGGTCAACATCATTAACAAGCACATCATCATATAATGCGACAATGAAGGTAGAAAAAGGAAGTACGGGTGATAAAGAATTTAGGGCAGTATGGCAGATTATAACATATAATATAAGTTATAATTTGAATGGGGGAACATTAACAAACGTATCAAACCCAACAAGTTATAACATAACAACAGAAACATTTACGTTAAATAATCCAACAAGAAAAGGATATACTTTTAAAGGATGGACAGGAAGTAATGGTAATACAGCACAAACAAGTGTATCAATAGCAAAAGGAAGTATGGGAAATAAAAGTTATACTGCAAACTGGACTCCAATAAAATATAGCATAAAGTATGAATTGGATGGTGGAGTACTTTCAGCAGCAAATCCGACAGAGTATACGGTAGAAACGGAGACGTTTACATTAAACAATCCGACAAAAGAAGGATATACTTTTAAAGGATGGTCAACATCATTAACAAGTACATCGTCATATAATGCGACAATGACAGTAGAAAAAGGAAGTACGGGCGATAAAGAGTTTAGAGCAGTATGGCAAGAAAATACAAATACATTATATAAGGTAAATCATTGTACAAAAGATTTAAATGCAAGTACTTATACGTGTGAGTCGGAAACAAAAACAGGAACAACTAATTCAGTAATAAAGGTTGAAAATCTAAAAAAGACCATAAAAGGATTTAAATATAGTAAAGGACAAGTAGATGGAAAAGATGTTACAGAAACAACTATATTAGCTAATGGAAAAAGAGAAATTAGTTTATATTATGAAAGGGAGATATATACAGTAAAATTATCTGTAAATTCAGGGATAAATAAAGTAAGTATAGTAGCAACAGGTTATGAAACAAAAATAGGTAATTCATCTGCAGCAGCAACAGGAACATATGAATATGGAACTAAAATAACAATAAATGCAGAAGTAAGTACTGGATATTCATTTAAAGCTTGGACATATAACGGTGCATCATCGTTACAGGATGTAAATACTTCAGAAAATGCATTTACATTAACGAAAAATGAAACATATATGGCAACAGCTCAAATAAATCAATATACATTAACTATTGATCCAAGTGGAGGAACATGGAATGATAGTACAAGTGCAAGTGCAGTAATACGTAATTATAGGGAAACATATTCATTATCAAAACCAACTAGAACTGGTTATATATTTGCAGGATGGAGTTTAACAACAAAGTATCCTGATACATGTAATGATGAATGTAAAGATAAAATCGAGGAAAATGTATATACGTTTGGATCTATATCTGGATCAATAAAAGCGAATTGGTTAGAAAACACATATACAGTAAAATTTAATGCTAACGGTGGTACAGGAACAATGAATGATCAAACATTTAATTATACTGATTCGAAGGCATTAACTGCAAATTCATTTACTAGAACTGGTTATACATTTACAGGATGGTCAACATCTGCTAATGGTACAGTTGTATATAAAGATGAGCAGTCTGTAAGTAAATTGTCAAGTACAAATAATGAAGTTGTTAATTTATATGCACAATGGGAAGGTAATATTTATAAAATAGCTCTAAATAATACAGATGCTAGTTTTGTGTCCGATTCTGAAAGTATTCAAAGAAATAAAGAAGTTTATTTAAAATATGGTGATGGAGTATATTTAAATAATACTAATGGAATTTTGTCTAACAAAATGACAGCATCAACTAATAACATTTATAAACCTATAATTAGTTTAGGTGTTGATGTATATGAATCATATGATAGTAGTAATGAAGAAAACAAACCAACAGGTACAATGTATATCAACTATCCATTTATGGGATATTATTCAAGCGACGGTATACAATTAATTGATGCAAATGGTAATATAACAAATTCATTTACAAATACTTTATTTACTAGTGATTCTATTATTACAATGAAAACTGGAAATCAAAAATATGATTCTCCAGTGACAAAAAAAGACGGATATACATTCGAAGGATGGTTTAACAAACCTGGCGTTGGTAGTGATGCATCCCCATCTGTTAAAGTTGATGAAAACTATCAATTTATAACTGAAGAAGGTGTTACAAAAAGTATTTATGCACATTGGTTAAAAAATGTAGAAATTAAGACTGATGTAGAAAATGGTGACTGGACATATGATTCTGTTAGCGTTTCACCTATTGATAAGTCAACAAGTGATTCAGGTAATGTATCTTACCAATATTGTTTTTTAGATAATGAATCTTCTTGTAGTGAAAGTGATTGGAAAGAAATAACTGACACTTCTGCAGTTACTGTTATTGGCGGTGAGATGGATGAGGAAGGCAATTATGTAGAATCGTCAATAGATGGTTATATACGTTACAGAGCAGTTAGTAAGTATGCAAAAACACCAGAGAGTGCAAATAAACATATTAAAATAGATAGAGTAATTCCTTCTACTACATTAACTGCATATAAAACAGGAACAACAGAAATTGTTGAAAGCAGTACCTGGTCAAATAGTTATCTTGAATTTATGCTTGGTGATTCAACGACAGGTCCAAGTGGTGGAATAATTAAATATTGTATTAATGATTATGAATATAAAGAAAATGCTAGTGATGATAATGACACTTCATCAAGTGAAGATGATACATCATCAAGTGAAAATGTTTGTGTACCAACAACACAAATAAGTTCAAATACAGCAATTCCAGTAGATTTAACAAATAAAAAAGAAGGAACCTATAAGGTTGTTTATAACATAACAAGTAATACTGGTGTTAATAGCGAGACATATGTATATGATGCACGTGTTGATGTAACCGCACCTACAATTGTTGTAATTCCTTCTAAAAAAGATGGAGACGTAATTACTAAATTAGATACAGTAACAGGTAGTTCAAAGTCATTTCCTGATTGGGCAACTGATGAGTATATTTTTGATTTAAGTACAAGTACAGATAATTTATCTGGAATAGACTCTGTATTAATAGAAACAAATAAAGGTGGTTTATTAACTACAGATAGTAATTATAGCGAACATCCTACTAAAAAGACTTATGATGATTTTGAATCTATAGAAAAGTTAGATCCTATTGAGATACAAGCAAATGGTTATAGACACGGTATTATAACTGCTACTGATAAGGCAGGCAACTCATCCCAATTTACATTCGAAGTTAAAATAGATGGGGTAAAACCTGTAATAAGTATTAGAGCATATAATCAATCTGGTACTGAAATAAAAAGTGGTGAATTATCGTCGACGGGATTAACATTTAAAATAACAATAGATAAGTCTGGAGTTAGTGGTACAAGAGTATATTCATGTAGTACAGCAACAAGTAGTTACGATTCAAGTAATCCATGTGAACCATCTACAAGATTAGGTTCTGGAAGAACTGGAGATGTGATAACTACAACTGGATATGCTAATACTACATCAATGGATAGAATTATAAGAGTAAAAGGTGTAAGTGTAACGGGTATTGAATCAACCGTTAAGAAATTTAATGGTAGAATAGGAACAGCTCCTGTTGATATTGTAGTAGCTAGAACAGATAATTCTAGTCGAATAAGTACAGGTGATTATGTAAATTCTACAGTTAAATTTAAATTAACATCAAAATCTACAAATATAAAATATTGTGTTAATACAAGTAAATGTACACCAAGTACAGCAATTACGTCAGGTACCGTAAAATCGTTAACAAATACTGGTACATTCTATATTGGATATAATGCGGATTCAGGTACAACTTCTTACTTCCTAGTACATGTGGATAAAACTCCTCCTACAATTAAAATAACCCCATATAAATTAAAGAGTGATAATACAGCAGGAACTAAGGTTAGTGATACTGTTACTAATGGAGACTTAAGTCTTCCAACTTGGGTAAATTATGGATATTATTTTTCATTATCTGGTTCAACTGATGAATCGGGAATCGCAACTACAGAATGGGAATATAATGACGCAGGTAGTTATGCAGTTGTTCATGAAACTTCTAAATCTACAGTATATAATGGACTAAAAAATTCTTATTTAGCATCATCGGGTTATAGATATGCAAAGGTAACATTAACAGATAATGCGGGCAATTCTAGAACAATTGCAATTGGAGTAAGAATTGATAAAGTACCACCAAAGCTTGTATTGAATTTATATAAATCAGTTGATGGTAAGAAAACAGGCAAGTCGCTTAAAAATGTAACAAGTGATTATAGGTCTCCTTCATGGGTAAATTATTTGTATTATTTTGATACAACTGGGACAACAGGTGGATCAGGAATTACATCAATTACAATACAAGGTAATGCTTCAGGAGCGATAACAGATAATAAAACTTTAATAGGTACACCTATTGATATAACAAAGGATAAAGGTCGTACCATTTCTGGTCAAGGTAATAGATATATTAGAGTTGTTGCAAAAGATAGAGCAGGAAATACAACAACTAGAAATGTCAGAATATTTACAGATTTAGGTAAACCAGAATTAACTTGGGGAGGACATAGTGCAAATGGATCAGAGATGACAATTAATTATACATGTAAAGATTCATTGTCTAGATTGCAAAATTCTAGTGGAACAACAGTATCAAGTTTTACTAGCTCTGTAAAATTAACAGGGTCAGGAAGTAAGCCAGCAGTATGTAAAGATAGAGCGGGTAATAAAGTGACTAGCAATTCACCAACATGGTATTATGATGAAAATTCTTCGTGTGGTGTATCATATTATAGAGAAAATTGTTGGTATGAACAAGAATATTTGGGTATGGAGTCGGATTATTCTTGTATAACAAGTGGACATGTATGTAAGGGTTCTTCAGGAACAAAATGTTATTGTTATACAAAAGAATATACTAAAAAAGTTTGTGGTGAATCAACCCCAGTATATAATACATGTTGGCATCAATAGGATAAAGAAACTAAGAAATTTAGTTTCTTTTTTTGATATGTTAATAATAAAATGTGTTATAATATAAACATAGAATAGTAATCTAAACAGGAGCAGTGTTAAAATGAAAAAATTCCTTCAATTTAAATTGAAAAATTTAATAATGACAGTTTTCTTTGTTTTGTTTTTAATTAATACTGTTGCCTATTCAGGACTTGCCAGTAAATTATCAATAACATCAGATGCGATGTTTAGAACAAGGGCAGATATAAGAGTAACAGGGATAAAGTTAGAATCTGCAAGTGGTGGAGCATTAGAAAATTATTCACCAAAATATGATGTTAATAATACAACAATGGGATTTACTTTACCAAATAGTACATCATCGATAACATATAAAATAACTGTAACGAATTTTGGTGATAGAAATCAAACAATATACTCTTTTATAAAACAAAGTATAAATAAAGATGGAATAAATGTAACAGTAACAGATTATAAAGAAAAAGATATAATAAATTTTAGATCAAGTGTAGAATTTTTTATAACTATAACTACAACAAATCCAGATACAACCCCAATTAATTTAATAGAACAATATGATTTTAGGAAAGTGTATGATGTAGAATATCGAAATACAGATGGAACACAAGTTTTAGAATCACAGTATAAATATGAAAGAGAAGATTTGAAATTAAGAAGTGATATACTTACTAAAACTGATTATGATTTCAAAGGTTGGACATGTTCATTAGGTGATTATGATGTAGGAGGTAAATATACTGTTGATCAAGATATTATTTTATATCCTAAATTTGAAAAGAAGAAAGATGATTTAGTTTTAACATATAATGTAGATGGTGTAGATTATACTTCTGGTTATGGTACAAATGGTAATAGAATACAAACAAAGATAAAAATTAATAATGAAGAAAAATATTATAATTCATTTAGTTTAAAAAATGTAGAATATGGAACATCATATGATATAACAGGATTAAAGTTAGATGAAGTAGAAATAAAATATTCAAAGAACTGCGTTGTTGATGGAAATAAGTGTTTAAATTTATCATTTAATACGATTAATTTTACGGTTAATGATGTAGATTCCGGTGTGGAAGATTCAAGTTTAGGAAGTGTAACACCAACACAATTAATAGTCTCATCTGGTACAACATTTACTATGTCTAATAATATAGTAACATTGTCAGACGGAAGAATAGCAACATCAACACCAAGTAAAAATATAACAGAGTATAATGTTAGTTTTTCAGGCTATTCTGTGGTACCAAATAGTGCAACTGTAAATACTAAAACAACAGTAAAAGCAAATTTTAAAAAAGAAGCAAAAAAATATACCATTACTCTTAATAGTAATGGTGCAGTGGCGCAAGGAACATCAGCAATATATGAAAAGTATGAAACAGGAATATATTTAGATAATTATATTACAAAATTAATGACATCAAGTACTAATCCGATAACTAAACCTTCAAAAGCATCATATAAAATAGAATTTAATTCAAATAACACTGGTGTTTCAGTATCAAATACTACTTTTACACCATCATTTAATGGATATTATACTGAAGTTACTAATGGCACTCAAATGTTAAATGAAAATGGATATATTACTAGTAATTTAGTGAGTAATAAATATACATCAGATACTACATTGTATGCACAGTGGAATCATAATTATAAATTACCAGATATTACTAAAGATGGTTATACATGTAAATGGGCAAAGGATAGTGCATCTGGAGTAGCATACAGTCCAGGTACACAACTATTGATAAATTCAGATTCTACATTTTATGCTGTATGTAATGCAAATGAATATACAGTAACATTTGATGGTAATGGCGGAACTGTAAATACAAAAAGTATGCGTGTTACATATGGACAAGCATATGGTAATCTTCCAACACCAACAAGAGATGTGGACACAGATAATAATATAAGTTATGTTTTTGAAGGTTGGTATACAGCACCAAATGGAGGAGAAAAAGAAAAAGTAACAAAAATAGATAAAACAACATTATACAATGTCGCAGGTGATCAAACATTATATGCACACTGGATATCTTCTCCTATAATAACAGGTGGTTCATCTGATTGGACAAAAACTTCTAGAACAATATCACTTCTAACAGAAAGTATAAGTAATACAGGTATTCAAAAATATCAATATTATATATCAACAAGTAATTCAGAATTAGTTGGTGGTACTTGGACTGATTTCACAACTACTGGTAATACTGTAACAGTTGATTTAGAAGGAATACATTATATATATTATAGAGCAGTGTCAGATAGTAAAGATGAAGAAAAACAAAATATAGTTAGTGAACGTTCAAATTATAATGCAGTAAAAGTGGATATAACAGGACCCGATTTATCTGTAACAGGTAATTTAACAGATTTAACAAGTAGTGATGTAATTTTAACTGCAAAATCATTTGATTTACAATCTGGATTAAATTGTATTAAGGTAAATGGCGAATTAATACCATTAACAAATGGTACTGGTACATATGCGGCACAAACAAATGGTACATATACTTTTGTAGCATATGATAATCTTGGAAATACATCATCAAAAACGATAGAAGTAACTAATATAGATAAAACAGGACCAACTTTTGAAATAGAGGCATATCAAACTGATAGTGATAATAATCCAACAACACTTATTGAAAAATTTTCTGATTCATCTAAAATAATAGATAATTGGAGAAATTATTCAATATATTTTAAAGTTGTATCGGCAGCGGATCCATCAGGTATAAAAAGTGTAGCAATGAGTTTAAATGATAATGGGCACTTTGAAACATCAGATACATCTTTAAATGATGCGCTAACTGCTACATATGATATAACATCAACAAATGGAAAGGCGGTAACAGAATCAGGTAATAGATATGTTAGAATAACTGTTACTGATAATCTTGGTAATGAAACTGTTAAGAATGTAAGAATATATATTGATAAGGTTGCTCCAGAATTTACAATTAGGGCTTATCAAGCAGATGCAGATGGTAATAAAACAGATAATATTATTCAAAGTACTTCAGCAGCAAATACAAGAATTGGTTCATGGAGAAATTATCAGGTATATTTTGAAATTGTATCGGAAACAGATTCAGGATCAGGAATTTCATCAATGACAATGCAAATAAATAATGGAGGAAGTTACTCAACTACTGGTTCTGATGAAATAGATAAATTAACTGCATCATATAATATAACTTCATCAAAGGGAAAATTAGTTCAGTCGTCAGGAAACAGATATATAAGATTTACAGTTACTGATAAACTTGGTAATGAAACCGTTAAAAATGTTAGAGTATTTATAGATAGGGTCTCACCTACATTTGCCGTAAGAGCATATCAAGCAGACTCAGATGGAAATAAAACTAGTACGGTATTGGATACTCTTACTAAATCAGGCCACGTAAGTGGTTGGAAAAATCATCCAATATATCTTGAACTTGTGTCATTATCAACTGGATCAGGAATTTCATCTATAACAATGAAGATAAATGATAAAGGTCATTATGAAACGGAAAATCCAGGAGCAAATGATGTGGCAACGGCTACGTATGATATAACATCAGAAAAAGGAAAGGCAGTAATTGCGTCAGGTAATAGAGTCGCGAGATTTACAGTTACCGATAATGCTGGGAACACTACTACAATGAATGTTAGAGTATTTATAGATAGAGTTAAACCAACTGTAACAGTTACAGGTAATCCAACAGATTGGAAAACTTCTGCAACATTGACAGTAAAAGCATCAGATTCCGAATCTGGATTAGCAAGTGTTAAAATTGGAAATACATCACTTACATTAACCAATGGTTCTGCAACATATAAAGTTACTAATAATGGGACTTATAAATTTGTTGCGACTGATAAAGCAGGTAATACTACTACAAACTCTGTTGTGGTTAGTAAGGTTGATTCTACCGCACCGAGTGTAAAGATAACTGCTTATGAATTAATGTATGATAGTAATGGCAAACGTGAACCTGGTGATAAAGCAATTGCAAGTTCTACAAATAAAGATTTGACGATTGATTGGAAAAATTATTATTATTACTTTACGGTTGAAGTTACTGAAACTCAATCGGGGCTTGCATCAATGGAATGGGAAAGAAATGCAGCAGGAAATAAGACTATGAGTACTACTATTGTTGGTACTACATCACATACTTATGCATTTGACATATATTTAGAGCGTGAAGGTGCTAGATACAGCAAAATAACATTAAAGGATAAAATTGGTAATACAAGAGTTATTAATATAAAAGCGTACATTGATAAAACTGATCCATCAGTAACATTAAAAATGTATAAAGCAGATGCAGATGGAAATAAGGTGGGTAGTGCTTTAAAAGTTATAGAAGCAGATAATACACCAATTAATTCATGGACTAACTATAGACATTATTTTGATTTGACAGGAACAACAGATTCGATGTCTGGTATAAAATCAATGACATTGCAAGTAAATAAAGGTGGAATAGTAGATACAGGTTCATCTGTAACTGGAGCATCAACATTGGTTGATCCAGTATATAATATAACGTCGGATAAGGGAAAAGCAGTAGGTTCATCTGGTAACAGATATGTTAGAATAAAAGTTACAGATAATGCTGGTAATACAGTAACTAAAAATATAAGAATATATATTGATTTAGGAGCACCTACACTTGTGTCATCATCACTTTCACCAAGATTTGAATCATCGACAACAATAACATATAAATGTACAGATGAAATGTCAGGATTTGGATCATTTGGAAAAAAGACATTATCTGATACATTTAAAAAAACTGTAACTAGTTCAAATTCACCGGTAACAGTACAATGTAAAGATGCTGCAGGCAATACATCAAGTGATAAGAAAACATATACATGGAGTACGGACTCGGCATGTGGTACTTCAGATGATTATGGTTATTACTGTAGTGCAGGATCAGCTGCATCAGCAAATTCATCTGCTTGTATATCTTATAGTACTGAAACAGGCGTAAAAACGATATATACAAATGGTGTATGTAAATATTATTGTAATGTTCCATATACTAATACATGTTGGCATCAATAATTAAAAGAAACCAAATTTTTGGTTTCTTTTTATGATATGTTAGTGACAAAATAACTATATTAATATATAATTAATATAATAGATATAATAGTGGAAGGAGTGATTTGATGAAACGAAAGATATTTGATAAAGGCAATCTTTTTGTTAGTTATACACTTTTTCTTTTAGTAGTGACTACAACTATTATATACTCAAGTTTATCAACCAAACTTGCACTTATATCAGATGCAATGTTTAGGGTGCCAGCAGACATAAGAGTAACAGGGATAAAATTAGAATCAGCATCAAATGGTGCGGTTGAAAATTATTCTCCAAAATATGATGTAAGTGAAACAACAACAGGTTTTACTTTACCAAATGCTGATTCATCTATTACTTATAGAGTAACAATTACTAATTATGGATACAGAAATCAGACTGTATATGATTTTATTACTAAAAGTTTAAATGTAAGTGAAGATGATGTAGAAATAACTATAAGTGATTTTATTAAAGCAAAAGATAATAGTGATTTTACAATTATTGATTTTAAAAGTAAAAAAGATGTTTTGTTAACTATTAAAACTAAAAATCCAAGTAATACTCAAATTAATTTAATAGAAAAATATGATTTTAGAAAAATTTATGACATTAGTTTTGATGCAAATGGCGGTACCAATGCACCAAAAGATATTAAAAAAGTTGAAAGAGTAGATTTAAAATTACCTGATGATGAACCATATTTGAAAGGAAATAAATTTTTATATTGGACAGAAAATAAAGATGGTACAGGAGCAAAATATAAAAAGTCTGAATCTTATACATTAGATAATGATGTTATTTTATATGCACAATGGGAAAAAGTTTTAACATTACTTGATATTGATTATAATGTAGATGGTAACTTATATAAAGATGGATATGGTAATAGAATATATGTTGGTTTAAAAATTAATGGTAATGATATTGGTTATACAAATAATTATAGTAGTGAACTTCCATATGAAACAACATACGAAATATATGGATTGAAATTAGATGACTTTCCTATTTCATATTCTGGTTCAGGAACTTTGACAAGCGATACAAATTTAGTTATACCTTTTTATACAATAAATTTTTCATCTAATAATACTGATTATGGAACAGTTAATGTTGATAGTTATATTGTTAAACCAAATACTACATTTACAGTTGGTGAAAATATAACTTTAAATGATGGAAGAAGTGTTAAATATACAGTAAATACTAAAAAAGGATATACAACAACTTTTGATAAATTTACTTATTTACCTGAAAATACTACAATAAATTCCAAAACAAATGTTGTAGCAAATTTCAGTAGAAATATTGATAAATATTTTATTACATATGATTTAAATGGTGGACAAGTAGAAAATTCAAATCCTGAATTTTATACAATTGAAAGTGAAAATATAACTTTAACTAATCCAACTAAAGATGGATATATTTTTGAAGGATGGACAGGTACTAATGGTACAACACCTCAAACTGATATAACAATATATAAAGGTAGTACTGGAGATAGAAAATATACTGCAAATTATAGAAGGGATAGTTATTTATTTGAAATTGCTAAAGATAATGGTATTAAGTCTTTTGATGTTAAAATTGATGAACCAGATAAAGATGAAATAATTTATACTGAACAAACTAGTTATTCAGAAAAATTAAGTTATGAAACAGAAATAACTATATCAAATATAAAACTTGAGAATGGTTATATCTTTGATAGTTATGAAGCATCTAATAAACTTACTGAGTTATCAAATAATAATAATTTATCTAAAGTATATAAATTAGGTGCAGGTAGTTCTAAAGTTTCATTAAATAGTACTGAAAATACTTATAAAGTAACATATATTTCTTCAGAAAATGGCGGAAGTACAGATATACAGGTAGAATATGTAAAATATAAATCACTTGTAGATTTAAGTAAAACAAGTGAAAAAGAAGAATATAAATTTGTAGGATGGAATAAAGATAAATCAAGTCATAAAGCGTTAGAACCATTCTCAATGCCTTATGAAGATGTAATTTTGTATTCAATATATAGCAAAGAATTAACAGCAACTTTTAACGTGCAAAATGTATATAGTGCTACATCATCTGCAAGTTCAGATTCATGTACATTATATAATAACGATAAATCATGTTTAGTTACATCTCCAACATTAACAGCAAAAGAAGGATATACAGTTTATGGATGGAATACAGATAAAACATCTACTTCGCCAAGTCTAGGTTATGTTAGAGAGACAAGTATAAGTAATAATGTAACATATTATTCTATCGCATCTAAACCTATTGGAAGTTTAAATATTACTTTATCTGGTGATATGCATTATACAGGTAAAGGGGTAGAACCTATAGTAACAATAAAAGATAATGATGTAACTTTAACTAAGGATAAAGATTATAATATTAATTATGGTGAAAATATAAGTAAAACAGGAACTGTTACTATATCTTCTAAAAATGTATATAATGAATCATCAAAAATATTTTATACATCAAATATAGCAAAAACATTTACTATAGAGAAAATAGATGACGTAATTACAGCAACAGCTAAAACTGCATCTTATACTGGTAGTAAAATAACTGCAAATAGTGATGTAGAAACGTTAAGTAATAGTAAGCTTACATTTACATATTTTGATAGTACTAATTGTACAGGTAATCAGCTTGGTGATGCACCAATAAATGTTGGTAATTATAGTGTAAAAATAGTATCTGCAGGTAATGATAATTATAATTCTGCTGAAACATGTGTGCCTCATAAAATAACACAAGGTAAACCAAATGTTACATTAAAAAATAAAGAAGCAAATTATAGTGGTAGTCAAATTCAAATAGATGCGCCTACTATTAAAAATCCAAATGGATCAATTATCTCAATATCTTATACTGTAAATTATTATAATGGTTCATCATGTTCTGGTTCAACAATAAGTGCTCCAATAAATGGTGGTACATATAGTGCTAAGGTAATAACAAATGAAAATAATAACTTATTAAGTGCTGATTCAAATTGTGCAACTTTAAGGATAAATTCAATAGAAAATCCAACAGTAGTTACTCCTGTAGCAAATATAAAATATGGTGATGACAAAGAAATGGTTGTTACTACAAAATTACAAGGAACAATATACTATTCTGTTGGAACAGAATTAACAAAAGATAATTATACTTCTAAAGGAAGTACTGAAATACCAACTTCTAAAGATTTATCAAAAAATGATTATAATGTATATTATTATGTAAAAGGTAATAGTAACTATAAAGATGCTAAAGGTTTTGTAATTGTTAGTGTTGGAGTTATTCAAAATACTATAGAAGTAAGTCCAGTAACAGGAATAAAATATGGCGAAAATAAAGAAATGGTTACTACAAAAAATGCGCAAGGAGTTGTATATTATTCTGTTGGAACAGAATTAACAGATGATAATTATACTTCTGGAAAAACTTCAATACCAACTTCAGAAGGAAAAGATGCAGGAGATTATATAATATATTATTTTACTAAAGGTAATACTAATTATGGTAAAGCTGCAGGTAAAGTAACTGTTAATATTGCAAAAATAAATGATACAATAACTCTTGATCCTGTTGAAAAAGACTATACAGGTGATGCAATACTTGCTAATACTGCTAAAACAAAGAGTAATACTGAGGTAACTTATAAATACTATAATGGTGAAAATTGTGTTTCTGAAAATGAAATATCTGGTGCACCAATATCATATAGAGATGGTGGCTACAGTGTTAAAGCAACAAGTGATGGAGAAAACAATTACTATTCAGCAAGTATATGCGTAAAGCATACAATAAATAAGGCTTCTAATCCTGTAAAAGTAACTGCTAAAAATGATTTAGTATATAATGTTAAATCTGATTTGTTAAGTGTTAGTAATGAACTATATTCTACTATGTATTATTCAATTGGTACACCTTTAACAGATGATAATTATCTTACAGCAGGCAGTACAGATATTCCTAAAACATACATTGAAAATGGTTCTGAAACAATTTATAGAAATGCTGGAAGTTATAAATTATATTATTATGCAAAAGGTGATAATAACCATAAATCGTCATTTAATAAAGATGCTATTGATGTTAATATTGATAAGGCAAGTAGTGAATGTACGATAGTTAGAGAACCATCATTTGCATTACCAACTCATTCTGGAAGTTTTCTTGAATATTCTTGTACGGGTGATGGAAATGTAAATGTTACAAGTAAGAACATTGACAGTTCTGATAGTGAAATTGTAACTATTGATAATATTGATAAAACTAGTAAAATGGTACAATTAACTGCAAATGGTGTTGGTAAGAGTTTAATTTCTGTATATACAAGTGAGGGAAATAATTATAAGGCATCTGAAAAATCAAATATTACTATTGATGTTAAAGGTGTTAAGTTTACAATAGGTTTAAATGATATCGATAATGCCTCTGATTCAGAGAAAGAAAAAAGAAATAAAAATGTATACTTTGTATATAAAAAAGGTGTATATTTAGATTCTGAAACTACAGAACAAATGACTATTACAGAAAATGGTATTAGAGTTCCAGAGATAGCACCTTATACTTTAAAGAAACATTTATATGATGATGTAATTAAAACTCAAGATATAGATTATAAATTCTTAGGATATTACAAAGATACAAAACAATTAATTGATTCAGATGGTTTGATAACAAATGAATTTTCAAACGATAAATTTACTAGTGATGATAAAATCGATATGAAACTTAAAAAGGATGGCAATTTAACAGATCCAGAAAAAAGAACCGGTTATACATTTGAGGGTTGGTATACATCTTATGACAAAACTGGTGCTAAAGTAACTGATGATAACGATTTCCTTAACGAGGGTATAACAGATGTATATGCACATTGGTTAACGTCTCCAAAAATAAAGTCAAGTACAACAGCTTGGACAAATACATCCGTAAGTGTAAGTATAGAAGAAAATGGTGAGGGTAAAAGTGATTCAGGAGAAGTATCATATCAATACTACGTTTCTGAAACAGAGGATATTCCAGAAGATGCCGAATGGATAGATTTAACTGACGATAATGTAGTTACTATTGATACTGACGATGAAACAAGTAAAAAAGTTTATGTTTATTATAGATCAGTAAGTAGTGTATTATATGTAAACTCTAATGGTGAAATCGTTCCAATAACAAGTGATCCATCTAATTATGCTTTAGTACAAATAGATAAAGTAAAACCAGATGTTACTGTAAGAGCATATAAAATAAGTGATGATGATCCTAGAGTAACTGTTGAAAGTGGTACATGGTCAAATAAATATCTTGAATTTAGATTTAACACACCTACTACTGGAAAAAGTGGAGGAATAATTTATTATTGCATAGAAGATGCTGAAATTAATAGTGATTCGGAAGAAGAAGTTGATTCATGTAATCCTAGTGAAATTGTTGCAGCAAATTCTATAGTTCCAGGAACTGAATCAAAAGAAGGTAAGTACAAACTAAGATATATGGTTGTTAGTGGCTCAGGTAATAGAAGTGATATTTATGAATATGATGCAATGGTTGATGTTACTAATCCAACACTATATGTTACTACAACTTTACTTGATTCAGATACATCACTTGATCCAATGATAATAAATACAAATAAGATGGAAAATATTGAAAATATTGATAATATAGTCGCTGATTATGACAATGATAAAAAGTGGAGTGTTTTAGGGTATAGTTTTGATATTTCGGGTACTAATGATAAGATAGATCAAAGTATAGATGATGATGAATCTAATGTTGGTTCTGGAATTGCATCGATTGAAATGAATATTAACGCTGATAATTTAACTAGTGATTATAAGGATGCGTCAACAGTAATAGATATGACTGATGATACATCAGTAGATGTAACTGATAATGGATATAGATTTGGATATATTACAGTTACTGATAATGCTGGTAATAAATCTGTGTTTGTATTTGATTTAAAAATAGATAATGTTGAACCTGAAATTGATATAAAAGCATATAATAAATCTGGTGGAGAAATAGTATCTGGTGCTTTGTCTGCTACAGGATTAACATATAAAATTACGATATTGAAAAAAGGAATTAGTGGTGCTGTTGTATATTCATGTAGTACATATGCATCAAGCTATGATCCTAATAATCCTTGTGAACCAACTACAAGACTTGGATCTGGAACAAATGATGTAGTAACATCGACTGGTTATGCTAATGTAACTTCAATGGATAAGTACATAAGAGTAAAAGCAACTAGTGGATCAAATATTGATTCAGAAATTCAAACACATTATGGAAGAGTTGGAACTGTAGATGTTAATATTAATGTTTATAGAGAAGATAACTCAACAGAAATTGGTAGTAAAACATGGGTAAATTCTACTGTTAAATTTAAACTTAATGCAGTAAAAGAACCTACTGCAACATTAAAGTATTGTGTTGATACTGATGAAAGTTCAACATGTACACCAAATACAGTTGTTGCTAAAAATACTTTGGTTTCATTAAGTAATGGTGGTAAATTCTATATTAGATATAATGCTACAAAAGATAATGTTGTTAGTAAAACATATACCTTCGCGGCATATGTTGATAGGACGGCACCGGCTATTACAGTAACGGGTAATCCAACTTCTTGGACAAAATCAAAAGTAACGTTAAAAATAACAGTTAGAGATAGTTTTTCAGGACTAAGTAGTCTTACTGTAAATGGCAAAAAAGTTGCGACAAAACAAGATGGTAATATATATACTGCATCTTATGTAGTAAGCGCAAATGGTAGTTTTAAAATAGTTGCGACAGATACTGCAAAAAATTCAAGAACAACTACACAAGCAGTAACGAAAATTGATACAACGGCTCCAAAGGTAAAAATCAAAATTTATAAGTCGGATGCCAATGGTAATAAGGGTGATGCAATTAAAACAATTGCTAGTGATTATTCAACAGGAAAATGGGTAAATTATTTTTACTATTTTGATTTATCTGCTTCTACTGATAGTCAATCTGGAATATCAAAGGTAACAATGGGATATAGTGCAGGTGGAAAGAAAACTATATCAACTACTATATCAGGTACAAGAACATTGAGTGCATCAACTTTGGCAACTACGGTAAGATCAAACGGTGCAAGGTATCTTGTATTTACTGTAACGGATACAGCAGGTAATAAAGCTGTAGTAAAAGTAAAAATTTATATTGATGTTACTGCTCCTACAATGTCGTTAAAACTATATGCGGCAAATTCTGAAGATAAAAAAGTTGGAGCAGTAAAAGAGACCATAACTGAGTCTCAAGCAGTTAGTGGTTGGAAAAATTATAGACATTATTTTGATTTGACTGGCTCTGCAGATTCGTTATCTGGAATTGCTTCTATTAAAATGCAAATTAATAAAACTGGAATAGAAGCAACTGGAAATACAGCAGAAGGAACAAAATCATTTGAAAAAACATATGATATAACAAGCAAAAAATACATTGTTGTTGGTGGCTCAGGTAATAGATTTATGAGGTTTACAATAACTGATAAAGCAGGAAATAAAGTAACAAGAGATGTAAGAGTATATATTGATTTATCTAAACCAACAATAACTTGGACTGGAACATCATCTGTTTATGGATATAATTTAACAGCATATTATACTTGTAATGATAAGTATTCAAAATTTTCATCAGGAAATAGTGTTAGTAGTTCAAAAACACTTTCTAGCTCTGGTACTGTGACTGCAACTTGTACGGATAAAGCAGGAAATACAACTACGTCAACAAGAAGTTATAGTAGATCGTGTACAGGATATGAACAAATTGTTGATCATTATAATTATTCATGTCTTGGACCAAATTATGGCGGTGATTTCTCTTGTCCATCAGGGTATACATTTGATAATTATAATTGTACTACTGGATCAGGAAACTGGTGTAGTAAAATTATTAGTACAGTTTATAGAGATGGAGATTGTAATTCATTTTATTGGCAATAGAACTAATTAAATTTAGTTCTATTTTTTT
>ERZ1034687.548-NODE-548-length-23590-cov-15.269811_pt1 | contig 23590 bp, 15 predicted proteins | sample MGYA00520704_ERZ1034687 | MGnify/ENA primary metagenome ERZ1034687 (study PRJEB33766, sample SAMN09781762) | gut metagenome | biome: gut microbiome | host: Homo sapiens | place: Madagascar | study: EMG produced TPA metagenomics assembly of the PRJNA485056 data... | reverse complement strand
TTTTTCATAATGAAAAGGGCTGTCATTCACCTTTTAGGTTTCCGAACAGCCCCTTATTTCTTTCATTGGTTTTTTGCCCTCTTTTCTAAAATTTGCTTTCTATAGCCAAATTAGAGCTAGAAACACAAACTTATTGTAAGTCTCTGAAAAGCAGAGAAAATGATTTCCCAATAGGTTGGAAAAGTTTAATAAAATGCATTTTTTAGGGTTGAAAAAGTTTAGTTTTTTATCGTTTTTAAGGTTGGAAAAGTTTAATATAATAGTGTTAGGAGGCTTTATATGTTAAAAAGAAGATTTGAGGAAAAACTAGAAATGTGGCTCGCCACAAACAAAGCTTTGTTAGTAGACGGGGCTCGTCAAGTTGGAAAAACTTATCTCATCGACGCTTTTTGTAAAAAACATTTTGAAAATTACATTTATATAAACCTGGCTTTAAATCCTCAAGCAATCCCCGCTTTTTCCCAAGCGAAAGATGTTAAAGACTTTCTTCTTGTCGTTTCCGCTTTTTCCGCCTCCCCACTCATCCCTTCAAAAACAATCATATTCATCGATGAGATTCAGTTAGCAAAAAACATTGATTTCCAAACAATGGCAAAAGGTTTTGTGATGGATGGTCGTTATCGTTTTATTTTTTCTGGCTCATTGTTAGGCGTAACTACATTCAATACCGCTTTGGAACCAACTGGATACCTATACGAAGAAAGAATGTATCCATTAGATTTTGAAGAGTTTCTTTGGGCTAATAATGTACAAACACCCGTCATTCAAAAAGTAAAGGACTGTTACAAGAACAAGCAAGAAGTACCAGCGTTTATTCACGAAAAAATGACAAACTTCTTCTACCAATATTTAATGGTTGGTGGCATGCCTGAGGCCGTGGAAACATTTGTCAAAACGAATGATTTAGCCGCCACTCATCTTGTTCACAAAGCAATCGAAACTTATTACAAAAAAGACATTACAAAATACGCCTCTGAAGCACATCGTCCTTATATCATTAATGCGTATGATCTAATTCCAAGCGAATTAAGCAGTAAAACAAAGCGTTTTGTTCTTTCTAAAGTGGATAAAAATTATTCAGTATTGCGTTGCGAAAACGATTTTCTTTGGCTTAAAGACGCAGGAATAGCAATTCCAGTTTATAACGTTGATGAGCCAAAAATCCCTTTGCTGTTGAGCAAGAACAACAAACTATTAAAGCTTTTTGCAAACGATGTTGGCTTGCTTTGCTACCGTCTTTTATCAACGGGCATACAAGAAAAAATATTAGCGCACGAAAAAGACATCAATTTTGGTGGGATCTTCGAGAACGTAGCTGCTCAAGAACTACTTTGTCACGGATTTGATTACAATGCTCTTTTCTATTTTTCTAGCAAAAAACAAGGCGAGGTTGATTTTTTGATTACATACCAAGATGAGGTATTGCCTATTGAGATAAAATCTGGCAAAGACTATAAAGAGCATTCCGCATTAAACAACTTGATTTCGAAGAAGGAATATGACATTCACCAAGCTCTTATTTTTGGCAATTGCAACGTAAAAATTCGTGGTGAAAAAACATATCTCCCTATTTATATGATCGACTTTTTAAGACAAGAAACCATCTAAACTAATACATGGGTCATCTCTTTTAACAAAGAAAGCAAAAAGAAAACGTCCTCTTTCCTTATCGGAATGGAGGGCGTTTCTTAGAAGAAAGGAAGATTAATATTCTTCTTCGGATTCGGAACGTTCTTTTTCTTTAACGTGAATCTTATCTAAGCCAATTAAGGTGATGACGGCTGCATCTCCAACAAGCAACGCTGCAATTACGCCCCAAGCGGCATACATTCCCACTCTCCAAGGAGAAAGATCATAGGAGATGGATGCGGAAGGAGAAACTCCTTGGACACAGTTAGAGTTGGCTTTGTTGAACAAAATGTGTTTGCAAGCCATCTTTAACCAATAGACAGCAGTTGGAGAGGATGTGTCGTATAAACCATCCGTACCATTGTTTGTGAGAGTAAGGTCTCCACCTCTTCTGAGTAAGAAGTCTGTGGTCATATAAGTATTCTTTTGTCCACCGGCATCTGTAATGGCAGTTCCAGTGAAACCGAATTCATCGCGGAGGATTCCGTTGATGGAAAGAGAAGCTCCAGCATAGGTTGCACCAATACGGTTATAAGCGGTCATGATGCCAGTAGCGGCAGACATTGTCTTGGTGGAAAGAGTGTTCTCCATTTCGCCATCTGCTCCAGTGGCATAATATTTGACTTCCATCTTGGCTTCTTTCATGTAAAGTTCCCAGCCCTTGAGATAAACCTCTCTAAAGGCTTGTTCGTTAACCCATGCACAATAGCCATTCTTTTGACGATTGGTTTCTTGTTCATTAAGAGCGTAGTGCTTCATGAAAGTGATAAGGCCTTTTCCAGATGCTCCAGAAGACTCTGCGGCGCCCATCTTACCAGCAAGAATTCCATCTTCGGAATAATATTCGTAGTTTCTTCCGCCAAAAGCGCTGCGATGGAGGTTTAAGCCATAGCCATAGATACCAGTGATTAAAGAACCGCCGGCAAGATAGTTTGCATGAGCTTCTTCACCAAAGGCCTCGCCTAATTCCTTGGCTAACTCAACATTAAAGGTAGCTGCAACCATTGGGTCACCACAATACCATTTGTTGATATTCTTGATAGTTAAAGCGTGAGCATAATAACCATATGGGGAGTCTGCATCATAAGATTCGGGAACGCCGTTTTCGACATCCGCTTTTTCATTCCAGCCACCATTGGCAAACATCTCAACGAGTTTGTCTTTGGAGAATTGATTCATGTAGTGATCCCATTTTTCATCATCAAAATCAACACCTCTCATCGAAGAAAGGGTGTAGCTTGTTTCATCCGTGTTAACAGATGGCATTTCTTTGATTGGATTGTTCGCCTCATCCCAAACGTCAAAGACAGCGATTTGCTTTTTGGCTCTCTCATCCGTAACGATGAAATCGTCTTCTTTTGGCGCTTCAGGGAAAGAGGACTTGAAATTGGCACGGGTGAAATTGATGCTATAGCCTTCGCCTTGATCTTTTTCGGTGTATTCCTTGAACTTGTAGTTCAATTCATCATCCTCTTTGTTTACAGCAGTAACAACATCGGTACGACGTTTTCCATCCTTACCATCTTTGTAGATAAAGGTTTTAGAGATTGTGTCGGTCCAGAAGAGTTTTTCTTTTCCGGAACCCATCTTGTCGATATTTACCCAAGAATGGGCGTTATCTGCGAGATAGAAGTTATAATCCCCTTCATCTAAGACGTAGCATTTTTCCGTTTTGTAATCATAGGAAGAGAAATAGTCACGATCGACTTTAATCTCCACGATTTCGGACGCACCTGGAGCAAGAAGGTTGGACTTAGCAAATCCCGCTAAGGTAACGTGTGCTTTTTCAATGCCGCCTTTTTTGTAAGGAACGTTGACATAGATTTGAGCAACGCCTTTCCCAGAATAAATGTCTCCAGTATTGGTGATCTTGACTTTGAAAGTGTATTCGTTGCTTGACGCATCAAATGTTGGCGTTTCGGCATATTCTTGGCTAAAAGTCGTATAGCTTAAACCATAACCAAATGGATAAACGACTTCTTTGTCGTAATCAAATCCGACATAGTTGCCATCCATGGCTTCCTTAGCAGCAGTTTCGTAATAACGATATCCGACATAGATGCCTTCTTCGTATTCAACGAAATAGGTTTCTTCTTGATAAGAATTCAATTCATCGGAATTGTCATATAAGTAAGAGCCGAAATTCTGATAAGTCGGGTCTTTTCTTAAATCACGAACATACGTGTCAACTAAGTGACCTGAAGGAGTGACCTCACCAGTAAGAATATTTGCTAAAGCAATACCGCCCTGTGATCCGCAACATCCAGCCCAAATAGCTGCTTTGACTTTGCTGAAATCATATGTTTTTTGCGTATAAGGATCCGTATAAATGCCTTCATGCATATTAGGATCATCATCTTGTAACCATCCAAGTTCCATCGCGTTAGCGGAGTTGATAACGACAATGATTTTGGAGAAATGCTTGGAAGCATAGTCAATGAGTTTCAATTCAGCATTCGTAATAACAAGCCCATTTCTATTTTGCTCTTTGGCACCCATGTTAAGAGATTGGTCATTCCCTTCACCAGAGTTTCTCTTCAAAGTGATGATAGCAGTATCGTGTGTCGCAAAAGTTCCTTCCACTTCAGCAAAAGCCACTTCTGGATTATCAAAGTCTCCTGAGACTCTACTATAAAGGTCTTCAGTGGCTTGGTTAAATTTATCACCGAAATGTTGTTTGATGCCTTTTCCTAAAGAGACGGCACCGGAAGTCGTTGCGGGGTCTTCACCACCAGACATATTGTTGTGCCAGGAATAGTATCCTAAGACAGTAACGCCAGTGGATTTTGAAATTGGGAGGGCGTTGTCTTCATTCTTAAGCAACGTCATACCCTCTTCAGCAGTTAATTGAGTCATTCTCTGAGCGTTTTTCAAAGCATCAGCTTGATTATCGAACTTGAAATCAATGTAATTTGCGTCCAAAGAAGAATTGTCTTTAACGTGTTGGGCTCCTCTGCCTAAGAGCAAGTCCAAGTTATTCGATTGAATATTAGCGGCAACCGTTACCCCTGTCATTAAAGCCAAGGTTAAGGCACCAGCTGTAGCCAAATAGGCTGTAACTCTATTTTTCCTTCTCATGTTATTACTCCTTTATTGAGCCTTTGCCTCTTTTTTGCTCACACTTCTTGCATAATATTTTTGGAAAAGAAGCATCCCGCAATTCACAAGTTTGATGACTCCAGCCATCAAGCAAACAATCAAGACGTAAGTTGGATAGAAACATTTACCGAAGAAGAGTTCTCCTTCCATTGCAGGTTTTAAATAAGTCGCATAGTAGTCAGTATAAGAATCTGTGACCGCTTTTGCGGAGGAAATCCAGAACTTATCAACGTTGAACAAAACAATTAAACCGAAGATAAGAAGTAATGCCACGATACCTTCCACAATGGCTCTCTTTTTGTTAGTTCCTTTGCGGTTGAAGTTGGTGATAAGCATCACGGTTGCAACAATGCATCCGATCAAAGGTAAGAACATCCCTAAACACATCCAGATATTGAATCCGGCCTCGGAATACCCTTGAATGATCATGTTTCCATAACCAGCAAAGATAGTTTGATATCCCGGATAGGAGAATCCTTCCGCATATTTCGTTCCTTCATCAGTAATGATGGTGATAACATCCGCGAAGTTGAAGATGACTAAGGAAGCAATCGCATAAAGCCCTAATAAGATAGAAAGAGCACTTAATATACGATTGGTTGGTTTTAAAACCTTTAAAACTTTATTTTCGTTATTCATAAGTTTCTCTCCTATTTACTCATCGTCAAAACGACATTCGTTGACGCATCAGATCCCCATGGGGTTTTGGCAGAAACAGTATAGGTAATAGTTTTATTCTCGCCCTCTGTAATGCTTGTGTATGTCTTATCGCCAAGAGTCACTGTGTAGGTACCGTTTGTTTCAGACCATGTTCCACTCTTTTCTAAGTTCCAAGTGTTTTTATAGAGTTTTGCAACCCCGCCTTCATAAAGGCCTAAAGATAAGCTTCCAGCTCCTCCGCCAGGTCCTGAAATTTCATATCTTCCTGAAAATTCAACTACTGGCATTCCCTCGAAATCCGAGATGGTTAATGCTTTCCATTTCACGTCCGATTTTTGAGAATTGACAAAAACATAAGACCCATATGCGATTTTATAACCAGGTTTGTCTGGATTGATTGTCTTGTCCGCCTTATAGACTTCATTTCCTTTTTTGACGGTAATGTTCTTGTTGCTATCCTCTTCCCAAGAGAGACCGGTCGTTTCAACGGCTCTATTTACTCCACTAGGAGTATTGATGACAACCGAGCCATTGCTATGCAAATACATGTAAGCGTATGCCACGGAACTGTTATTTCCTGTGGCTAAGGAAGTGAAGATATATTTCGAATCACGTTTATCCCATGTCTGATAGTCCTTGGCTAATTTGGATTTAAATTGAATATCCTTTGCCTGGAATTTCACAAAACCCGTTCCTGCCGTTGTAGTAACCGTGTAATAGAACTCATGTCTTCCTTCAATTTTGTTGTAATCACAATGAATGACAGATTTGCTTTCATCATTTAAAGTAAGGACATAACCGTATCCATTATCAAGGGCATAGGTACCTTCAACATTGAATTCATATGGAGTGTAATCTTCTTTTTTGACGATTAAAGTCGCGGATGCAGATTTACTAGGATCATCTTTGCTTGTTGCAGTAATTGTTACTGTACCTTCTGCTTTTGGGGTGACACTTCCACTAGAGACGGTGGCGATATTTTCATCGCTTGAAGACCAATCTACATCTTTGGTGGTTGCGTTTTCAGGAGTAATGGTTGCAGTTGCTTTAATCACTTCACCAATATAGGCTTCGTTCTTTTCTAAACTTAAAGAAATGCCTGTGACAGCCACTTTTTCTCCACCTGGATTTCCGCCAGGATTGCTTCCGCCACCAGGGAATCCTCCGCCAGGAAATCCTCCGCCAGGGAATCCGCCACCAGGACCGCCATTTCCGGAAGACGAAGCACGTCCAACAACCGTTCCCCTTAAAGAGAATTTGTTGCTGTTTTGGTCCAAAGATCCTTTGAATTTGTAACTATATTTGCCAATAGTTACAGCGGTGTTGTAACCGCTTGTGTCCGATGCGACAAAAGTCACAGGGACGGAGATTTCGCCTTTGCTGAGAGTAAGCCCTACACCGACCGATGCGCCTATAGAACCTAATGCCAGTACGAGCAAAACCGCTTTACTGATAATGCTTTTTTTCATTGTTTCTCCTTTTCAAGAAATATCAATTTTGGCAAATGTAATATAGGATAAAAAAGCGCTTACATTTGAAGTAAGTGCCATTACCTTCAAGAAAAGGGATATGTTTTTTGCTTTTGGGACGAAAGAACCCTTTTAAGGGATTAAAATTAGATAATCGTGGAGTTATTTTTTCTAGAATATGCGAGATATTCTTTCATAACTTCTTCTTTTCTTTTTCTACTTAGAGGAATCGTTATTCCGTTTGTCAAACGAATTTCTTCGTTAAGAATACTACGGATGTAGCTTTGATTAACAAGGCAACATTTATGAACACGAATGAAGCCATGTTTCTTTAATTTCTCCTCTAATACAGCCAAAGAAACACGTATGGTTTCTGTTTTGTTGTCCCTTGTGATGATGTCTTGATAATTTCGATTGCTAGAAATATAAACAATTTCACTCACGTGGAAACTCAGAGTCCGATTCTTTTCTACAAATTCAATCCGATCTTCATTCTCATTGTTCGAAAGAAAAGAATTATAGAATTGATTCATCATCAAAGAGAAATCATTGATCAAATTCGATTTCCTAATGAAGCCAAAGGGATGAATTGCTAAACAATCAAAAACAAGATCTTCTCTTTGAGAAAGGAAAATAATTTGAGCGTTTTTGTTTACAGAAAGCGTTTCTTTCGCCACATCTAAGCCGTTTTTCTCTGGCATATCAATATCTAAGAATACCAGGTTAATTTCCTCTTCTTTGATAGTTGCAGAATAATTTAAAGGATTGGAAAAAGAAAAAATGCTATATTCCATGTTCTTTCCTTTAAAAAAGGAATCAAGTGCGCCTGAAACAATACTCAATGCCGCCTTATCATCATCAACAATTGCAATCCTAAACATAAATCATTCCTTCAAATTCATATATAACAAAACATCGCAAATAAAGTGATTGCCTTCAAGGCTAAAATCAACAAAACCATTATATTTATCAGCAATATTTTTGATGATTTTCGTCCCATATCCATGCCGTTTCCCGCTTTTTCTTGTTCTTGTAATGTTATTCTTATCGTACTTATTTGGATCAATTGGATTGGATACAAAGAAACGTATGTAATCATTTTGTTTCAAAATACATACGGATATGCCTGCATCTTCTTCGCCTTTGTAGTAATTTTCCAATGCGTTGTCGATCATATTTGTAAGCAAAGACACGACATCGTTATCCTCAAAAGGCAAAACAGGTGGTATTACAACCTTTAAATCCATTTTTACGTTATAAATCTTTGCTTTGGAAAGTTCTAAATTGATGATTGAGTTAACAACGTTATTTGAACAAGAGAAAGAAAACAAAACTTCTTGGTTCTTCACATAATTATCGATGTAATGGATTGCTTCTTGTTCCTTATCTTGCTGAAGAAGAGCCCCAACATAAGAAAGTTGGTTTTTAATATCATGACGAATCTTTTCTAACTCTTCACGGTTATTTTGATCAATGGCAATGGAAAGCTTTTCAGCACCAATCAAAGTGTTTTGAACTTCCAAATTCGTGATTTTGTGACGATTCTCCACAATGGAATAAATCGCAATATAAATGATGTCTAAAATAAGGAGAAGAGCGACGTCTAAAGAAGACATAAGGGTACATACAGTAATCTCATGACTTTCATAAATGTGTTCAAAGACACTGATAAGAATCAAAACAAAAGACAAAGCATAGCAAATAACCAAAGTTTCTTTACTGAACGTTTGGTAATGGGAAATATCAAATTTTCTTATCAAAAAACAAATCGCTAAATATAACAAAGTGGGTGCAATTCTTGCTAAAGAAACTAAGAAAGATATAGAAGTTCCAATGCCAACCAAAACACCAAGATATTTCGACAAAACTTCCGTAATACAAAGGGTAGAAACCAACACGGCCGTTTTAACCCATTTCGTAACAGCCTTCTCACGAAGCATAAAAATAGAAAGAAGAAGGACAATAAATGGCAAATTGAAGTTGAACAAATACCGAAATGTAATGGTTGAAAAGGCAAACATCAAACTACTTTCAAGAACGATGGAAACAAAACAAATTACAAAAAATAAACTCAGTTTTAAGATTTCCGCTTTGGTTGTATCTTTTTTCTTGAGAATAATGCAAAAACCCAAAATAACAAGAAGATAGACAGAAACGGTAGTGAAATCAAAAACCCGCTGAAAATAAAACTGAATCGCATTCCAAAAATTCATATACCAATTATAGAAACATTCTAAGAAGAAAAGCAAAATCAATCAAAAAGAGGCGACCCATGTATTGGTTCTCGTCTTTATAATGGGCTTGAACAATGACGTCTTGGTTATGATTACCAAATCCTTTTCCAAAGACATTGTTTCCTCCAACATAATGAGAATTTGCTTTCACATTAAAACGAAAAGAGAAAAAAGAAACTCTACGCAAAATCTTTGGAATGCCAAGAAAATAATCTATTTACCCATAGCTAAGAGGGAGCAGTTCACTCCTTCTTTTTATGAAAATAAGTAAAACCGGTATCAACATAGTCCTTGATTCAAACAAATATTTTTTACACAAAATTATTTGGGTCAAATTTTTTTGTGTTAAAATACTGATGGAGAAAAACTATGTTCATTGGTAGAAAAGAAGAAACATCTAAATTAAAAGAGTTCTTAAATGGTGGTACCTTTAAGGCAGGAATGATATATGGCAGGAGGCGCGTAGGGAAAACGGAAATCATTAAGCAAGTTTTGAAAGACGAGAAAGATTCTCTTATTTTGCATTGCGAATGTAAGAAAGTCCTTGATTCTATCAACTTATCTCTTTTAGAAAGAGAAACCAAAGCTGCCCTTCACTTGCCTGAATATGTCCACTTCTCTAATTTCGATGAATTGTTTGAGTCTATATTCAATGAAGCAAAAAAACGGAAGATTATTTTCGTCATAGATGAATTTTCTTATTTGCCATTAGGAGGAGAAAATGGTGTTGATGCAAGTTTGGCACGAATAATTGATTTAGAAAAATCTGACCAACTGCATCTAAAGCTTCTCATATCTGGTTCTTATTGTGATCTCATGCAAGAGCTTATTGATAACAAATCGCCTCTTCACGGTCGTTTCGATCTCATAGAAGAAATACATGAATTTGATTATTATGATGCGGCGAAGTTTTTCCCAAACTATTCCTCAGAAGAAAAATTTAAAGCCTATGCTGTTTTTGGTGGACTTCCATATGCTTTATCTTTATTAAATCCTGCAAAAAGTGTCGAGGAGAACATCAAAAAGTTATTTGGCGTAGACACTTCAGAAATGATTTTGCTTTGTCAAGAAATGACGGAAAATGAAAGTTCTAAGGTCTCCTTTCTCAACAGCGTTTTAAACCTAATTGCCACAGGCAAACACAAATTTAGCGATATTGTTGCTTCCCTTGGTAAATCTTCGAGGCCAGAATACGCTTTAACAAAGGGAATCGGCTTACACTTCATCAAGAAAATTTCGCCTATCAATGACGAGGAAAATAAGAAACTCACCTTTTACGATTTCGACGATAATCTAATTTATTTTTATTATCGATACGTTTTTGCAAACGGATCTGCGCGTTCTTTTCTAGGCAAAGAACTCTTTTATAAAGAGATTATAGAAGAGGATTTCAACAAATATTATTTGCCAAAAATGTTTGAAAAAGTGAGTAAAGAATTTTTAATTCGAAAAAATCGTGCCGGCTTTATCAAACCGCCTTTCTTTAAAATAGGGACTTACAGTTTTAACGACGCTAAAGAAAAGAAAAACTATCAATTCGACGTTGTTACAAAAGATAAGAATGGCTTTATTTCCTATGAATGCAAATATGCAAAAAATCCTATAGATATGGAGGTTTTAAATGAGGAAATAAGACAAACATCAGCATCTCCTCTTCCATTTTATAATTTGGGTTTTATATCAAAAAACGGGTTTTCCGCTAAAGAAAAGTACACAGGTAGAATTACCTATACTCTAGAAGACTTCTACGCTTCAAATTTAGAAACCGTATAACGTTAAAGCAAATTACTTTAAAAAGATATTTTAGCGAATCAACGTTCCTTAAACGTTTTTCCCCATGCACAAACAAGTTTCTCTAAAGAATACGACGCGTTCGCACTAGATGAACTCGGCAAGGAAATAACCGGAAGATTATCTTTTTTGTTCTCCATGTAATATTTGTATGCGGATTTGCCATTACATAAGACAACGTGGATTTTAGATTTCTTTAAGATGTTAGAAAGATCAGTGGGTTTAGCATTTTGAATGCTAGAATCCGCTGCACCTTGGATTTCTAGGCTTTCAATCGCATCATAAAGAGCAATTCCATGTTTCGTTAGAAACGTTTTCTTTTCCTCAATGGTTTGGGGGATATTCTCTTTAAAAATCCCTGCTAGAATTTTCCAAAAACGATTCTGTTTATGGCCATAATAAAAGCCTTCTTGCCTACTAACTGGACTAGGAAAACTTCCAAGAATCAGAATCTCGCTATCTTGATCATAAAAAGGGCCAAAAGGATGGGAGGGGAAGAAAGACACGTTTGTTTCAACTTGTTTTTTCATCTTTAAATTATAGAAAGGGGAAATCCGTTAGACCCATGTATGTATTTAGCGGTTCTGAATGGCATCTATAGGTTTCTTATTCGCTAGCCTGATAACCGGGAGGAAGGAAGATATAAAGGCTGCAATGAGAGCCACTCCAAAGATAGCTAAAACAACCACTATATTCGGATTCATGACAGCGAATGTGATAAGCCCATTGTTAACAAGTTCTAGATTCATTAAGAAAGAGAAGGCAAAGGTGCAAATAACAGACAATAAGAAGTTAACGAGAGCAATGATGCAAGCTTCGGAATAGAAAATCTTAAACACATCTGCACGTTTCGCGCCCACCGCACGAAGAATACCAATTTCTCTCTTCTTATTGTTAATCGAAATAGATATGAAGTTATAGAAGAGAAGCATGCTAAATGCTGCTAAACCAATACCAACATAAAGGAAGATAGAAGAAAACATCATAAGCATGTTGCCAACGAATTCCACATAAGAAAGAGAATTATCATAGAAAGAGAAATACCAATCTCCTTCTTTCATAGTGTCGTAGTCGCTATTCTTTGCTTTCTCTAAGAAGAAATCCATGAAAGAGTCAACCGTTTTTGCATCATTTCCAAAAGTTACAAAAGAATAATAAGATGAAGAAGATGCTCCATTATTGGAGAGTACGCTTTCCTTTATATGTTGCGCATCCTCTTTGGAAATACTCATCATAATAGCGCCATTCTCGCAATCTAAATCCACCCCTACCACCTTTAAAGGCATTGTAAAGTTATCTTCGTAGGTTAAAAGGGTTTCGAAAGGATCGTGCTTTACTTTTTCTAGAAGGGTTTTCACTCCTTGCTTAATATAAGCGTTCATTTCTTTCCCTTCCTCTATCTTGCTTTGATAGTTAAAAAGGAAAGATTTAACCGCCTCTTTCTTTGAGTTTTCATCTGTGATTTGTCCGACAGTTGTCGTCACGACATTTTGAAATGGAGTCGTGCCTTTGTATTTCTCATAGATTTCAACGTAATGATCATTTAGATACTTTGAAAGGAACTGATCATAGAAGTTCCGGTAATTGCCCAAAAAATCACTTAGTTCTAAAGGATATTTCTCATCAATTAAATCCTGATACGTTTTTATAGCAGAATGATAATAGGAATAATACTCTCCCGCTTTATCAACATTTTCTTCACCGAATAAGCCAGAAACAAACGCATCCACATAACGACTGAAAATCCGATATTTTTGTGATTCCGTGGCACCCGTGTAGTCAAATTTAGGATTTCCATTCTCATCATAGGTTGGATCAATGACTTGTAAAGAATAGGAATTTCCACCCTCATTGATTTTCTTCACCAAATCAAGATGGTTAGTAAAGAAATCACTGTATTTGTCGTATTTTGTCTTATAGGCTGCAGCTATTTTCGTCGCGTCCTCACTCAAAGAGAAACGATCCAAATTCGATACTTCGTAAAGGTTATCCTCTTTCTTTTCTTCCGATTGATAAGCGCCAGGGAATACGAAATTATAGGTAGCAGCTTTCGTCCCATCTTCGGAATAAGTATGAAGGGCACCTAGAGAAAGCAAGGCTTCTCCTTTTGAAAGAGTCATAGGATGTGACTTATCAAAATAGACGAAATTCTGATGAGTTCGGAAATAACCAAAATCATTGATGGCCTCTTTTCCTTTCTCTGTGGAGAAATAGAAATCTTCTCCTGAAATTACAATCGATTCATCCGTTCCTTTTCCTTCTCCAACAAAAAGAGAGGAATGAAGAGATGGTCCGTAACGTAAGGAATTCAAATCAGAATAGTTTTTATCGTTTTCAACATAGCTTGTAGCGGTTCGATATTTTAACAATTTCGTTGGAAGCTTTGTGTCCACAATTCCTGAGATCGTTAAAGAAGGAACATCCGTGTATAAATTGGAATTGTAAGCGGTATTTAATTTCGATCCGATGATGTTTTCTTGGGTTACTTTACTTGCTTCAATCGAATCAAAATCATTCTTATCGCCAAAGCCAAAATCTTGGTAGGAATAATACTCATATAAAGTAATAAGGCATTCCGTATTATCTTTTGGCATTTTTCCACTCACGAGGGTGAAATCAAAATCATTCAGGAAAGAATCCGTAATAGGAACAATGCCTGAGAAACTAGTCAAATGGAAACGATCATTTTGGTCAGTTGGTCTATTAAAACGGGAGTCCACTTCATTATTGTAAGAAAGATAAATATTCGCTCCCGTTTTGTCTTCAATTTCTTTTACACGTTCTGAGGTATACCCCTTTCTTTTCCCACATTCACTTAGAGAAAGGGTTACATAACGCATGTCATTTTTCGAAACAGTCGATGTTAAGGCGTCTTTCGTGCTAAAAAGAGAGGCGGTAATGCTCATTCCAAACAAAGAAAAAGAAAAAGTTGAAAGTAAGATGGTCATTGCTAAACGGAATGGCTTCACTTTCATTGAGCGGGCGCCCATTCTTATGGCACGTCCTAAAGAGAATTTACTTTTAATCGCTTCAAAAGAATCATGACTCTCCACGATTTTATCGGTATCCGTCTTCACGAACTCTTCACGATTTCCATTTTTATCAATCTTCGCTTCTTGACGAATGCTTTCGTTAATATGAGGATCTCCGACAATAAAGACATCTCCTTTTCCTTTGGCGATAGTTTCGTTAATTAAAGGAAGGTCCTCTGCTGTTAAAGGACGATTTCCATCAAGACGAAGAATATTATCTCCAAGCAAAGTTAAGCCATCTTTGCCTACCTTAGAAAGACATAAGGTCTTGCTAACATCAGAAATCACTTTCCCATCTTTTAATTCAATAACACGGTCGCCATAACGTTCTGCAAAATCACGGTCATGAGAAACAACGACAACCAGTTTATCCTTTGAAAGTTTTTTCAAAGTATCAAATACCTGTTTTCCAGTATTGCTATCTAAAGCGCCCGTTGGTTCATCAGCAAAGATGATTTTAGGTTCCTTTACTAAGGCTCTAGCAATCGCCACTCTTTGCTTTTGACCACCGGATAATTCATTCGGCTTCCTTTTGCCATAACCAGCTAAATCCACTTGCTCAAGAATCTTTTCCACTTCTTCGTCTGTTGCTTTTTTATGCTGAAGTTGGAGAGCTAAAGCAATATTCTCTTTTACATTAAAGTCAGATAGGATGTTGTATTCTTGAAAAATAAAACCAAGGTACGTATTACGGTAAGAATCCATCTCACCTTTAGAGAAATCCTTACTCGATTTCCCATCGATGATAATTTCACCTTCATCGGCAACATCCAAACCGCCCATTACATTTAATAAGGTAGATTTACCTGAGCCGGATTTACCCAAAATAAAGACAAGTCCTTTCTCAGGGAATTTTAAAGAAATGTCGTTTAACGCATACACGGGTTCAGCCTTTTTAACACGATAGATACGTTTAAGATGTTTTACTTCTAACATAGGAGCACCTCGGTTCATCGTTATCATATGATAACGTCACCAATTTTATACAATTTTTTGAAAACATGAATAGAAACAAAAAAAACAGTAAATATTTAAAAAAATAATTGAAATTTACATTTTTGTTTTTTAAATACCTGTATATTTCGCGAGGAAAAGTAATGAAAAAAGAAAAATTAATGATACTAGCATCCATCCTGTTGCTAGGTTCTTGCACCACAAACGGAGAAAGCTCTAGCGAAAAAGCAAGTTCAGAAGAAATCACATCCTCGAATGTCACCTCTTCTACTTCTAGCAAGGATGTTATACCTGCAAAGGCAAAATTCACCTTAGCAATGAACGGTGATTTACGTTTAAATCAAAGCCGTTCCATTTATGCCATTCTTAAAGAAGGCGTTACAGGTAACGTTGTATTTGAATCTTCTGATCCTAACATCATCCGTGCCTCAAAGATGGATGGGATCAGCAATGAAGCTCTTTTGAGCGCCGTTGGTGAAGGCGAAGCCACCATTAATGCTTATTTGGAGGGGGAGGAAGACGTCATTGTCTCCAAAACTATCACCATTGCTCATGGTACAGCCTTATCTCAAGACACCTTTAATAAATTAACTGGTTCCATGAAAGTGGATTTAACGCAAACCCTATACGATTATGATAGCCAGCTGAAGCCTACTCTTTATGAACAATCCGATATCACCACCATCTATGAAGAAATAGATGATATGGATACTTATCACAACACGGACGCCTATCAAATCACCGTTAAAGATCACGCATCTCAAAAGGTTACTTACGAAAGAAAGTATGTTCGTAATGGCGTCCGTCTTGCCACCGAATACATCAATAAAGATAACGAAATAGGAAAGGTTACCCAATTCACTGAAGACGGTGATGAATTTAAATGGGTGAATTCCTATTATGAAAACTTATTTAAATTTGAAGAAAACACAGATGCTGAAGCTTTAGTAAGCGCTAGCGATTTCGAAAGCTTTGACGGAGGAAAAAATTATTTCTATGTGGGGAAGAATATTTGGGCTACCACTTATTTAGCTTGTTCCCTTGTTCTTCAAGATATAACTCCTGATGAATTTGCTATAACCGTAGATGGTGATTCTTTAGGCGTCCATTTTGTTACCGATCCATTTGGAAAAGATGATGTAGCAACAAAGGGCGGACAAGTCGTAGAAGGAAAGATCTCTGAAATTGGCACGGCAAAAATCGAACACGAAAAGCCATATGAGCACAAAGGGTATCATGACGCTTTAGAAACAGCGAGAGCGGAAATTGTTGCCTCAAAAAACTACACCGCTACCTATTCCATTGATGGGAATGATGGAAAAACCACGTATACAATGATTTATACCGAGGACACGATTGAAGAGAAAATCGTTGATTCCACAGGAAAGATTCTTGCCCATGATGGAGCCCATAAAGACGGAACAGGATATTTCACTTATACCTATGACGATAAGACATCAACCTTAAAGAAAACTAAGGATTATGTTGCAGAATGGGATTCTGTTAACCGCTATCCAACCTTTGATTTTGCCGTTGAAGTACTTGGCCCAGAAACAAACGGAGTCTATAAATCCCGTGGAGATCACACTGGCTCGCTCCTCTCTTATTGTTGGAGCCTACCAAGATATGCGACCTTTTACTCAGTGGATGGTGAAGTTTCCTTAACTTTAAAAGACGGTCATTTTGCAACAATGAAGGGGAAACTAACCTCTTCTTCCTTAAACGATACAATCACATTCTCTGGCGAATACTCTAAGATTGGAAGCACAACTCTAAATTACGATTGGAGTAGCGTTGAAGGCCAAACAGAACCAACCGATTACCCTTCTGTCTTACTCGCATATTTAAAAGAATGGGGCGTAGACAAAGTTGTTCCATACCTCTATCCAACAAATACGGGTTATAAAGATTCCTCTGTCGCATGGGCTAGATGGAAAGACTCTTCTGGAAAAATGGATTCTAATTATTCAAAATACGTCGCATTCAAAACAAACGAATTTGAAACCAACGAACAAAGAGACGCCTATCTAACCAAATACAAAGAACTCTTAGCCTCCCTTGGTTGGAAACTCACAGAAGAAAAAGATGAAAACATGGGATATCCTTTCTATGTTGATCCAACAGGCGAATGGAAATTATCCGTCGGCGAGAATAAGAACTACTTTGGCGGTTCCTCAACAAAAGGCGTTCTCTTCACTGTTACCAACAAATCAAATAAGCTTGCAACCCCTGCATCTTATTTTGATTGAACCAAGTCACATAAGTCAGCTTGTCTCATCTTAAAATCTCTTTCTACCAAAATGCCCTTCGTTTTATTAAAAATAAAGGGCGTTTTTCATAAAAATCTTATGATGATTTATCTTGCGGAAAACGAATGATAAAAATGATTATGAATGATAACGTTTGATAATGAACGATAATGAATGATAACGAATGATAAAAACAAATCGTAATGATAAATGAAAAGGAGACAAGACGTGGCAAAGTGTAAACTAGAGAAGCAAATTTAGGCGTTGCAGCGTTCTCTTAATCCTCATCGCTAGTAACACGAAATAAGTTAAGGTAATGACACAAAAATCCTTATCGTTTCAGAAAACACCACTAACGTATCAGTTCCAACATACACTCGGTTATGTATTCCTTCACAGTAGGAAAATCTAGCATCCTTTAATTTGCCATATTTTTTCTTCAATAAACCCTTTTGTGGAAGTTGTTAATAAACTACATGAGCCGCTATCTAAGTACTCTTGAGGTTTTACACTATATGCTGTAATAAGGGTAATAGGGCCTTTAAATGATTCACCGTTTTTAAATCTAATAAAATCGGAAGATAAAACGCATTTATTTATGTGTAAGATATTGTAGCCATTGATTTGAAACGTTTTACTTGGATACATTTCTTTAATAAGATTTTCAACTTGATCGGTAATGAAAGAGTGATTTATGCGGTTGTTTGTTTTCAAAATGGCTTCATAGTTAGCATCATTTGGCTCTTCTAAGAATTTATTACACTTTTTCACCATATCCGCATATTTGAATAAAATCAAATTGCAGATAACTCTATAAAAAAAGTCATTTGAAGTCATGTTTGCTTTATAAGAATCGTAGTCATTTAATCCAGCAATAAATTCTTTGAAGGCTAACACAATAAATTCCATATCTATTTTTGCTGATCCTTCTCCGACCACATGTGTATCTCCAAGCAGATAACAATGTGAGAAAAAATTACGTATTGCCACAATTTTATTAATTGTTTGAGATGGCAATTTAATTTTTTCAAGAGACTGCCTCAATGTTGAATACCTATCAATGCCCAGTGATTGTTTTTTAAAAATGATCAGTTCAAACAAGTAGAGACAATAATTTATTCCTATTGAAATAATTTGCCCACCCAATCTAATATCAGATACTTTGTCTGAGAGAAAAAGGGTATTTATGTTCTTATCTACATAAAACTTAGGCTTATTAAGCTTAAGAACAAAGCCTTTTAGCTTGTCATCCAAAGAATCTTTTTTATAAGTCGTTATTTTTGCCTTATATAAAAAGACGACAAACATAAATGGCGGAACTTTATTGCACCACTCAATAAAATCATCAACATCAACGATTCGTAAGGTATATTCATCGGAAAAATAGCAAAAATAATTTGATTTTCTTTTGATGGTCAACACATAGTCTTTTCCATCATTCAAAAGCGTAAACGCTAGATGAAAAGATGAATCTTCAAACTCAGCGCCGTTTTGGTAATGGTACTCATTGCCCATTTTAGATACGCCGTTTTCTAATTCGCCAAATATTGAAGAGATTATAGATTCTTTCGATTTCTTTCGTCTAATTTCAATTTCGTCGTTAATTCGATTAACCTCCAACATTTTTGAAGGAAAATTTAACTTGTTAGGAAGATAGCCTTTATCGAAATAATTTAGTTCCTCAATAAAGCCGCTCCAAATATCGTTTTTGATAAATAGAGATACGCATTTATCGTTTGATAAGAAAAGTAATAACGTAATCATTCCTGCTAATGTCGGAATAGCGTCTTCATTCCAATAGATAACATTTGGGTTTTTATTTGGAAGTTGTTCTAGAAAGAATTTCGCATCTAATTCTGAAGAATAGTCACATTTACAATAAGCGTGTGCATTTATGTTTCTAAAAGTTGTTAAGATGGCACATAGTTTATCAAGGCCTGAAATTCCGAGCGTTTTTGTTGCAGCTTTATAGGCGATCGGAAACAATTCTTTGAAAAGTTCGTAATCGGTTTGATTATCTAACCTAAAAGCTTTGCCGAAAACACCATTAAACACTCCTTCAAGTCGATTCATGAATGTTATAAACATCGCTTTGAATTCAATTACTTTATTAACATCAATAAAATCAGTCTTATATGAATAAAATGTTTCGATATCGGTATTAAGCAATTCAAGCGTATTTTTCCCATGAGTCTTCATAAAAGTTCAATCTCCCCTTATGCTCTTTTAACGAAGCTATCAATTGCAAGTCTTTTGATTAGACCATCCATTTCTTTGTCTTGAGTAATAGACTCAAAAAAGATCACGTTCCCTACCAATTCTCTTCCGCCATAATATAGGTTTCCATATTCGCCAACGGACAAATGGGCCTCGTCTAAATTAAGTTTTTCAAGAAGTTTTGCATTATATTCAATACCGAACTGGAGAATTCTTCTCGCCTGCTCTTTGTATTGGTCTAAATGACGCAACGCATAATCCAAGCATTGATTTAAGAAAGGATTTAGAAGCTCGATTGGTTCTTTATCAAGCCCAACAACTCCCGGATTGAAGTCTTTGAATGGAAATGTTTTTGTATCAAACAACCGGTCAAATATTTTTTTGCTATTAAGCATAAATTCAAATGTTTGAGAATCGAGTTTTAAATCTTCAAACGGGATACATTTTGCCGCACACGCAATATATGGATTATACAGGGCATCAAATAGTTCTGGATCATCTTCTAAAATAACCATTTTGTATAGTTCATTTTCCATGGTTGTTGATAAGAAATATTTCCCATCAATTTGATATGTTTTAACTGAATATACGAATGGATAAGGCTTAAAATTATGCTTTTTATATAAAAATTTAAGAGCGTTGATGGATTTATACTCAATTACATAGTCCAGAAATGTTTTGTTAAACTCATCTGAATTGCAAATGGTTGGATCCCCATCATTTGTAATCATTGTTTTTTCAAACTCGTCTTCGTATAAGGTCGGATCGTCTTTATAAGCATAATATCTAAATCCTTTTACATAAGGGATTTCTTCTTTATTTAATGGAAGTTTATATGCACCATCATCGAGCATCCTGGCCATAGAAACACCAAAGATTTTTTCCAACGGAATAATAAAATCATATTTTAAAGGTCTTTCTTCTTTTAACATTTTAGAGAAGTTAGATTTCTCTTTTTCGGCAAAGGCATCAGGATTGGCAACCTTTAATTGCTTTCCAATCATTACCAGTAAATCAGAATAATATTTAATTTGTTTAATATCCATGTAGCGATGGATGTTTTTTCTTAAATCGGACATTTTCTTTCCTCCGTTTCTAAAACTATCTTAACATATAAATATCTATAAAAATAGTCATTTATGACAACTTTTGTGGTCAAGATTTCGGTTTGTGTGACAACAGCCTAAAACAAAAAATCACTACTTTTTGAATCTAGCTCTGTTAACGAAGAAAAAATCAAGCACTCGTAACGATAGAATTGCGTCTTTTTAAGAAACAACAGTCTGTCTATGGGTTTTCTTTTTATAAACGAAATACGTCAGGACTATGGCGTAAACGGCCGCTACAAATTCAGCAACGTAGCTCCCCCACCAAATGCCGTCTATCCCGAAATAGTATCCAAACAAAAAGCAGGCCGGAAAAAGGATCACAAGCAAGCGAAGCCCCGTAATAATCATTGGATGGATGCCATTGCCAAAAGCTTGAAGAACACCATTAGAGAGGATGCATATCGATGCAAGAATAAAGGTTGGAGCAATAATCCGCGTTAAGATGACACCCGTATTGACCCATTCTTCATCAAGATTAAATAAGAGAAGTAATTCTTTTGGAACCGCTTCAAAAACAACAATTCCCAACAAAGCAATGATCGCACCATAAAGATAACCCCACATAAGTGCGTCTTTTGCTCTTTTCTTATTCTCGTTTCCATAGTTATAGGCAATGATTGGAAGCATCGCATTAACAAGACCATAAAGCGCCATGAAAACAAAGTTCTGTAATTTGAAATAAACGCCATATATGCCAACAAGCATATCTTGGGTTGCCCCACTTTGGCTAAAAAGAGACATAAATACGAGTTGAAAAACAAATGGCTGAAGACTTTGGAAAGCCTGAAGGATGATGCTAGGAAGACCAACACGAAGAATTTCTCCCATCATTGGAAAATCAAAGACGATATCTTTCTTATGAATCGTTATTTCTTTATTTACGAACAAAACCAAAAGGAATCCTACAACCATAGACACCATCTGCCCGATAATGGTTGCAATAGCGGCTCCTTCCACGCCCATATTCCAAACCAAAATGAAAATAGGATCCAAGATAATATTTATAACAGCCCCAGATAGTTGCATCACCATGGCAAGATTTGTTTTACCTGTCGCGCATAGAGAACGTTCACTCACAAGCTGAAGAAGCTGTCCAAAAGAGAAAATAAAACAAATACCAAGATATTTAGCACCCATATCAATCACAGTTTGATCTTCTGTCATGCTTGAGAAATAGATTTTCCCAAAATAAATAGCTAAGCCAAAAGCGAGGAAAATAACATAAAAGAAAATCATCAAAAGATAACCATTGATGCAAGAACGCGCAGCCTTATCGCCTTTCCCTTCTCCAAGGGCTTTCGATAAAACGGAATTGACGCCAATTCCTGTACCAATTGCCACCGCAACCAGTAACGTTTGCAAAGGATAAGCGTAGCCCAATGCTGTGATAGCCTTCTCATTAAAAGGCGCTTCCATCATGCCGATGAAAATGCTGTCCACGATGTTATAGAGGGCGCTTACCACCATCGAAAACATCATTGGAAGAGCCATCTTTAATAATAAAGTTGGAATTTTTTCAGATCCCATTCGATTTGTCTTTGCTGCACTTTCCATAAATAAAAAGCCTCCATGAATTCATTCATCGGGGCGAAAAGTAAGCAAAGCTTAGGAAAAATCCTCCGTTATTTTCGGCTATAGTTTAAAGATTGTTTTTCCAAAAATCAATTAAACTCGTGAAAAGAAATATCAAGCTTTTATATATTTTCTTTTACTGCGTCGAAAAGAAAAGCGTAGTGTCGAGATTTATTTAATTAGAAGGGAGAATGGGCCATGCAGCGATATATCTCGGATATACTCTAAATTCAATCCTATGTTCATGTAACATTTATCGAACTTATAGTCATTCTATCACACATCATTGAAAATAGAGCGCTCTGGCCGAGTTCGTTTTCTCAAATGGTCTCCTTTATACTCTAAAGTCATCAATAGAAACGTAGTCATGGTAAACCCTAAAATCAATGCGATCTTTGCGATAGCAAGGATCAAGCCCAGAAAAGGAATTATCGTATTCGAAATTCATCCCAAGAAAAAAATCGTTTACTTCTTCCTTGCTGGAACGCATGCTCAATCCGTAGATTTCAACATCTGGGTCATTGAAAAAAATTGAACCGACAACCAAGGACTCGTCTTGAAAACAAAGATGATAGTCGGCACGATTTTTTTCAAAATCGACGGTCCCGTCCGGGCCTATATTGCAAGAATATGCGGAATCTATGTAACAAATAAAATATTTGCCTCTATAGTATATGTTCCTTTCGTCTAAATCCTTGTATTCAACGACGTCACCCAACCAATAATCCAATGTCCAATCGCTTGGCCTTATCCCGGGATCAATCTCGACACTCACGGATTCAGAAGGGCTGGAGGAAGCCACAGGGTCGCGGTCATTGCAAGAAGGCAAGGTCAAAGAAAAGACCGCCAATATGCCGACAATTATTCTCTTTTTCATTTTTGCTCGCCTGCTTTCTCACACAGAGTGTTCAGAGGATATACAGCATAGTATCCAACAAATCGCAAATGTTTTTGCCGCTTAGTCCAAGGTCCCCTTTTAGAGCGGCATGGCTTAAAATCTCAAGATGCTCTTCGGCAAGGTCGAACAGCTTAAACTGAAAATAGTCTTCTTTCTTTTGAATCGCAATGTTCAAATACTCATCAAAATCATCATTCGGAAACAAGCCAGATGGTTCGAAGCGAATTCCGGGAGATTCCGTGTTTGTTGGAACTAAATCAAAATCAGCCGATTGTTGCCTCTCATATGAATAAGTGGAATCAACATCATACGAGTTAGGTATAATCGAATCATCCCAATAAGAGTCGTAAAAAGACAAAAGCATCCCAATGGAAACATAGCCGCAAGACCCATAGAGATTATTCCCGAAATTTTCTCTAAGATTGTCAAAATAATAGGAAGCGTATCTGCTTTTGTTATAGATTTCGCTTTGACCATCCGAAACCAATTTATTGAACAAATCATCGGTGTGCCCATCACCCAAATAAGCGTTGGCAACTGCATCGCTTCCGTCCATTATTTTCTCTTGTGCAGGCACATTTGAAAATGATGAGAGTAAGAACAAAAAACCGCCTGAAATGAACTGAACTGTACCCCAAATCCTGGACTAGTTAATCGCATTATATCATACCTACCAT
>ERZ1034687.539-NODE-539-length-23829-cov-18.865862_pt1 | contig 23829 bp, 22 predicted proteins | sample MGYA00520704_ERZ1034687 | MGnify/ENA primary metagenome ERZ1034687 (study PRJEB33766, sample SAMN09781762) | gut metagenome | biome: gut microbiome | host: Homo sapiens | place: Madagascar | study: EMG produced TPA metagenomics assembly of the PRJNA485056 data... | reverse complement strand
GATGAAGTTTTAAAAAAATATAATAAGAATATAACTTTTAGAGCAGAAAATATAACCATGAATGAATTTATAGATATTTCAAATAATTTAAACTAAACGGAATGTTTAGTTTTTTTGTTGCATAAAATTATTTGGGTGATATAAATGTTTAAAGTAGGAGATTTGGTAACTAGAATTTCTCACGATAATGACGTAGTATTTAAAATAGAGAAAATAATAGATAATAATGCTTATTTAAAAGGTGTAAACGTAAGGCTATGTGCGGATAGTAATGTTTCTGATTTACTTCTTGTAACAAAAAATGAAACTTCAGCAGATGAACGTTTTTATCAAGAAATTGATAAATTAAGAAACTTTGAAAGAAGTGACTATTTCTATATTCCCGGAAAAATACTTCATGTTGATGGTGATAAAGAATACTTAGATAGATGTTTAGAGTTTTATAAGAAGGCAAACGTACTTGCCTTTGGGGTTTATTCAGATGAAAAACAAATGGCTTCTAATATAGAAAAATATTTGGAAGATATAAATCCAGATATAGTTGTTATAACAGGCCATGATTCACTTGTAAAACAAAATTCTAAGTATTTTAAGGAAGCTGTTAAAGTATGCAGAAGATTTCAAAAGGATTATGACAAATTAATAATAATTGCGGGGGCATGTCAGTCTGAATATGACATGCTAATAAAGGCAGGCGCTAATTTTGCATCAAGTCCTAAAAAAGTTAATATACATGCACTTGATCCTGCAATTATAGCGCTAACGCTTAGTTTGCTTGATAAGACTAAGGAAGTTGATTTGATTGAATTGCTTGATAAAACCTCAAACGGAAAAGATGGTATGGGCGGAGTTAATACAAGAGGTGTTATGACAACTGGATATCCAAGATAAGGAGGCAAAATTTGATAAGCGATATAAAAAAGAAAATAGAGTCTTTAAAGGGTAAGAAAATAAAAGTTTGGGTTGATGTGGGTCGTAATAAAAGCGAAACTTATGAAGGGTTTGTACTTGATACGTATAAAAATATTTGGACGTTTAAAACCGAAACAGACGTTAAAAGTTTTAGTTATTCGGACATTTTAATAAATAGTGTTGTTTTAAGTTCATAATAATGAACTTTTTTTGATGGAATAATTGATTTTTTATATCATTTATGGTTAAATTAAAGTGTATACAATAAAATGGAGGGACTCTATCATGAACGTAGCAACTAAAACTAAGATTAAGGATTGGTTTATAATAACTAGAATAAGGATATTAAACTTTATAAAGGAACATAAATATGTTTCTGCTTTTATTGGTGTTCTTTTATTATCAGTAGTTATTGCACTTATTGTAAGAGCTGCTACGAATGAAACAAAATCGGATTCTACGGTTGATTTGAGTAAGGTTTCTATTAAGTTAAATAATAACGAAGGAAATGTATCGGTTGATACATATAGTGAGGCGATATACACATTAAATTATTATTTATCTAATCCTGATTGTGGTGATACAGAAAAAGTTTTGTATGCTGATACGGTAACAATTACTGCTAAATTACCACAAGACATAGATAAAACAGGAGTTTCTTGGGTAGCTAACGAAGAGGCTGTTTCAGCTGACGTAACAAACGGTAATAATGGATATGTCCTTACTATAAAAGATCATAATGTTAATGTATGTTCTATGCAACATCAAAATATATCTTTAAGAGTTTTAAATTCTGAAAAGCAAGTTTTAACGCCCGAGATAACGATATCAGGTGGTAGTAATTCAAGAGCTCAAAAAATAGATGAAAATAAAATTCCAAAAACAAATATAACATATAATGAAGACATAAAGCTTAAAGCAAAGTTACAGCCAGGTATTGCAAGGTCTGTTAACTCAACAACAAGAAATGCAACTTTTGGGCTTTTGTTAGGCTTTGAGTCTAATACAGACGTTAATAACTTAAAAGGCAAACATTTATCTACGTCAGCTGATGTGTATTTATTAGCATCTCAGGCAGCGGATGATGGTTCTTCTGAAGAAGATTTAAAAATATTAACTGATGAAAACACTTATGGAGCTTACGAGCATAATAAGTTGAAATATTTTACAGCAAGTAGCGTTCCAGATTTAGGAACCTATAATACTAACACAATAAAAAGCTTTGGAAAAGATAATTATGTATCTAGTCAAACAGATGTAAAAACAATATCTTCTCCTAAAGTAACTATTACAAATGCATCAAACACTTCGCTTAAGTTTGAAAAATATCCTGTTAGCACATCTTACACAGATGATTCCCTAGTTGGAATAGATGATAAGCCTATAGCAAAATGTAATGGTAGCAATTGTGAAATAATGTATTATAAAGATGATACCCCACTATCTAGTGGTAAGATTGATCTTTCAGAAGAAGGAAATTATAAGATAGCATATATAGTTGGAAACAAAAATAGCTCATCAACTGTTACTATGTATAAGAAAATCGAGGTAATAAGACCTAAAAATAATTTATATTCTTTAGAAGGACCTTTAACACAGTACGTTGTTAAAGATACTAAAGAATCAGACTTTAAAGAATACGGAATATATGAAACTTCTAAAGCACCAAAGTTATTGAAAGATAAATATACAGTTACTTATAAAAAGGATAATAATGAAAAGCAATTAAAAGAAGTATTGTCTACGCCAGGCACTTATAAGCAAATATATAAAATTACTCAAGATAATGGTCAAATAAAAGAAATAGAAAGAGAAATCAAAGTTACAGATACCGCATCTTCTATAACATCTGATGTTGTTTCAACGGAAACAGGTGTTGTTTCAAAAGATTCTAAATATGAGGATAATGGTATCAAAATTAATGATGAAAAAAAGGATTGTAACTCAAATAATAAATGTAAATATGAGCCAACAACAATTGATACGACAAGCAAGGGAACAAAAGAAATAACGTATACTGTAACTGGACAAAATAATGAAGTAATAACACTAAAAAAACCAATTACAGTAACACCACAATATTATAAATTTTCAATTGAAAATTTGGTATCTAGTGGTACAGCAACAAGAATAAATGGTAGCAATTTCTATGCTGTAGGTAGTTATTATGTTACTGTTCCATCAGTTAGAAGTGAAAGCGATAAAAGAGACTTTAACGTTAAGTTGCAGGCTTTTCAAAATGACTTAGGAATGGTTTCAGAAACTACCGTATCAAGTAAGGTAAACTCAACTGGTGAAGCAACATCTACAACATCTAATAGTTTCTATGTAAATGAAGATTCTTCATTTGTCGAAGTTACAAATAGTAAAAAAAGTGGTTTAACAGGAGACTATTTTACCGCAGCAATGGGTGAAGAAGTTGAAATGAAATCTAAATTTGAGTATGCATATGATGCTGATAACTCGATCGATAAATTAAATGTAACAATCCCAGTTAACTCAAATTTATTACCAATTGGTTATGACTCAACAACATTTAGCTATTATAATTTAACCGCAACATTAGACGGAGCTAAAATAACGGCAAGTCCAAAGGTAACCGTTTCTTATTGTAAAACGGCAACTAATGATGATTGTTTTACTCCTACTCCGGAAAATTATGCAGATAGTACTATGATTATAAATCATATAAACATAACAATAGAAAAAAATACGTACGCTAATTCAGAAGATAATTCTGAGGAAACGTTCGAAATAAAACCAGGAACTATAATAGAATTAAGTACAAAATATAAAGTAAGAACAATAAGTGGAACTAAAGATGAAGCAAAAGACTTAAGTAATATAAAATTTAATGGTCAAGTTTCATTTAGCTGGGCTGATGCTTCAACTAAGAAAGTAATTACAAAAACTCCTAGTGCAACACCTGACGTGTATGTAACTCCATACAAGGCAAGAACTACTGTTGGTGTTGGTTTAAAAGATAAATTTAGTTATAATGATATTACAATTGATGCATCTAAAAATAATGTTTATACTGTTTATGCATCTCCTAATGTAATATCGCCAGCGATGAATGTTCAGTCAAATATATTTGGTTATACAAGACTTTCTTCAATGGAAGTAAGCTTTGATTTACCTGAAGGAGTTATATATGTTTATAATAAGGATTATACTAATGTTCCAACAATTACTAATAATGGTAGAACATTAACTTATACAATTACAAACATAGAGCCAAATAGTTGGATAGAACCTATATACTTTGATTTTAGTGTTGATGTAACAAAAGCACACTCAACTCTATCAGATGGAAAAACAGGATTCATATTAACTACTCATACAGGAAATCCATCAAACATGGATAAGTCTATTACTAATGACCAATCAAGTATTGATTACTTTAGAACGACAAATAGTGTAATAAGAATAGAGAATACAGAAAATGTATCATATGGTCAATACATTTATTCTAAAGGCCAAAACGTAACTAATATTGATATGAATGATGAATTTGAAATTTCTACTAAACTTCATAACAATGTGGCAACTAATATAAGTAATTTAACAGTAACAACCGTGTTGCCTTATGCTGATAGTGAAAAAGGGGCATCATTTAATGGAACATATCAATTAACAAGTTTACCGAAAAATGCTTTATGTACAAGCGATTCTCCTGGTAAAATAACTAGTAGTGAAACAGTAGGATTAGTAGATTGGTCTAAACCATGCTCTGATTTTAAAACGAGTGATAATACATATTCAAATATAACAGCATACAAAACAAGTTATACCTCACTAGCGGCATCTGGTGATATTGATATAAGATCAAATATTAAAACATTAAATAATAAGCCAGATGATAGTTATACGTTTAAATCATATTTGACGTATACTAAACCAGATGGAACAGAATCAGGATACATTGATTTTAGAGATATAACTTTAGATGTAGTTAGTAAGAAAATAACTGGTGTTGTATGGGAAGATTTTGACGTTGATGGCATTATGGATGATGATGAGAAAAAAATAGATAATGTAATTCTTAGATTATATGATGAAAGTGGAAACCAAATCGGAACAGAAACAACACCAAGTGAAGAGGGAGTATATACGTTTTCTGCTATTCCAGAAGGAAATTATTATATAACAGCAGAATTTAATAGTGACAAGTATGGTGTAACAGGAGCTCCATCAGAAGATGTATATGACATGAGTAAATTATCAGTATTTAAGTCGTCTGAAATAACAACAGAAGATGATTCAATTTCATCTGATGATGAAAATTTTGATAATGAGGAATCTTCTAGTGACTCAAATGAAAATAGAGTTCAAGAAAATGTTGTGGCATACGCTAAAACTGATATGATAACTATTAATAGTGAAACACGTGTTGTTAGATATATTAACTTAGGATTGTCTCTAAGAAGGAAATTTAAAGTTAAAATGAATAAGTATATTACAAGAGCAGAGGTAACGAATGCTTTGGGCGTTGTTACTAAGCACGATTATGGTAATACGAAGTTAGCCAAATTAGATGTTAAAGATATTAATAATTTAAAGATAAAAGTCATCTATACGATAGAACTTCAAAATGTTAAATATTATCCAGGGTATGTTTCATTAGTAACAGAACAAATTCCAGATGGAATGAGTTTTAATCCCGAGTATGTTGAGAATAAAGGCTGGGAGATGACAGATGAAGGAACTGTTATTAATAAGACTTTATCAGATACTTTAATCTATGAAAATGATAAAAAATATCTAACAATAGCATTTGAAATTACAAGAAAAGAAGCTGGTTCCTTTATAAATATGGCTTCTGTTGATGACTTACAAATTTTAGGAGGTGGTGAAAGTGAGTAGAAAAAATTTATTTAGATGTTTTTTGGCTTTTACTATTTGCTTTTGCTTTTTACCAACTACTGTCTTTGCAGTAAAAATAACTCGTACAAATCAAATTTGGACAGGTGCCAAAAATTTAAATTATAGTAATGATTCATATCATACAAAACAAGGTAATGGTAATTTAAGTAGGGAGACAAGATATTTAGTTAAGTGGGAAACCGATGGAAATTCTAGAGTTTTTTGTGTAGAACCAACGGTTAGATTTGATAAGGATTCGATTAGTGGATATACAAAGATAACAGAAGAAAAAGATTTTAAAACCTTGACAACAAAAAACGGTCATCAATGGAATGTATATCCAGATATATCTTATTTAAAACAGGTTTTTTCATGCTGGAATGATAATGATGCTTCAATAATTGCGGCACAAGCCATAGTATGGGAATTAGTTACTGAAGAAAGAGCAGATATAACAGCCTCTAAAATATTAAAAGAAGATTATAAACCTTACATGCATAATGGAAATGTTTATGGCGCTAATAGAAGTGATATTACTAGTTTATATGAATTAATTGAAAAGAGACCAAAAGTTTACGATGAATATAAATCTGTTTTGCGTTGCGCAGCAAGATTTAACGAATCAGTTTCATTTACAAATATCTCTGAAGTAACAGCTGCTAGCAATCCAAAACAAATAGATGAAAGTTTTACACCGGCAACTGAAACAGCCCCAGCAACATGGAGCAAAAGTTTTCTTCATTCTACGTCTAATAAACAAAATAAGAGTATACTAAAATATTATGAAGTAAAGTCAGATTCTTCAGATGTTAAGGTCAAAATAAATGAAAATAAGACCGGAATTAAAATTACATCTAATAAGGAAATTCTAAAAGAAAATGCTGTCAAAATAACTTTTAAATATTTATACAAAGATAATGGATCATCAAAACTTAATACAGATAACACGGCATTTTATATAAAATCAGACCCTAGTAATAATAAATATCCTTTTTATCAAACTTTAGGTAAAGGTTCAACTAGTTTAACTTCATATATGTATGTATATACCGGACCAGCGCCAAAATATCAGCTAAGGGTAAGAAAAATTGATAAAACGACAGGCCAACCAATGTCTGGTGTAAAATTTAAGGTATATGATAAAAAAGGAAATGAAATAGGTACAACAAATGCAACAGATGCTTCAGGATATGCTTATTATAACGAAACTGGAAGTAATGCAATAACTAAAATCGGTGAATATCAGTTAAAAGAAATAGGAACAGTAGATGGCTATTTAAAAAACAATCAAACCATTACTGTTAACGTAACTGATGATGATAGAATTGGTACAAATAATTATGCTGAGTCTTCAAGCGTATTTGAAAATACACAGAACGAATTGAAATTAACAAAAAAGACGGTGGATGAAAATGGTAATTTCGTATCTTTAGCAGGTGATTCTTGTACTGTTAAAACTTGTCCTAGTGAAGGTGGAAGACAAAATGGTCCAATATTCACCATGAAAAAGGATAATAAGTATGTTTGCGTAACAGAAAACTCAAATGGACACTATACATATCATTCACTAGCAGCAACTTGCCCTGCAAATACAACAAATGAAATTAAAACTTGTAATGGTGCGTTTGATATTAAAAAAATACCTGTTGGAACGTATTACGTAACTGAAACTGCAACAGCTTGTGGTTACACACTTCCTTCAGAAGAGAACTTGACTAAAACAGTTGTTGTAAAAGAAGGTGAAAACCCATCTCCTATAACATTTGTTAATGGTGTGACAGGAGTTATATTTAACAAAGTAAGTGAAGATGGAGAAACGCTAGATGGTGGTAAATATTCGCTTCAACAAAAAGTAAACGGAATATATAAAGACATCTTATTGAAACACGATTCTGGTTCTGTTTATTCATACGTGGAAAAATTAGAAGATGGTTCTACTGGTGCAACATATGAATTAGAAACAAATTCTGGATTACTTCAGGTAAAACATTTACCAATTGGTGAATATAGATTTGTTGAAAAACAAGCTCCAGAAGGTTATGACATCATAAAAGATAAGGATTCTCGTGCAACGTTTACAATAAGTGATAAAGGGATATTTGGCTCTGATGGGAAACCTAGAACTGATTATTATGAAGTTAAATTAGTAAATCAAAAAACGAAAGTAGAAGGTAGCTATGATTCAGCAGAATTGATAGTAACAATAATAACTGGTAGAAAGGTTGCTAATTATACATTAATAATTGCAGGATTAGCAGTTTTATTAACAATATTAATAATTATTAGAAAGAAATCTAAAAAATAAGAGTTCAACCTACTATTTTTTATACTATTGTGATAAAATTAAGGTAATAAACTTAAATGGCAAGGAGTGATGTTTATGAAAGTAACTAAAGTATCAGTACAAAAAGAAGAAAAGGAAAATTCTAGAGTAAAAGGATATGCGATAATAGAATTAGATGGCGTACTTAAAATTAATGGTATTAGAATTATCGAAGGAAACTCTAGAATGTTTGCAGCAATGCCAAATAGAAAAATATCAGATGATAAATACATAGATTATGTATATCCAGTTAATAAAGAATTAAGAGAAGAAATAGAAAGAGCAATATTAGAAGAATATAACAAAGAAAACTAGTTATATTCTTTTTTTTATTTAATATAATTTATCAGGAGGCACTATGAATAAAGATACTGATAAATTAGAATTATTAAACCATAGTATAAGTATTACAGAAAGACAAAATATACAAATAAGCGGGATAACTAAAATAGATAGCTTTGATAATGAAGAATTTTTACTAGAAACTTCAGCAGGTCCTCTTGGAATAAAAGGAAAAGATTTAGAAATAATAAAACTTGATACTTATGAAGGTACTATTATGATAAAGGGAGTAGTAGATGCATTTTCTTACTTTGATACAGGAAAGTCTAAAAAGGAAAATTCAATAATTACTAAATTATTTAAATAATGACGTTAGAAGAGCAATTTAAAGTTTTATTTTATTCCTTTATATATGGTATGTTTTTTTTATCAAGTCTTAGGATATTTAATTTAATTAACGTTAAAAAAAGAGTAGTAAAATTTATGCTTGAAATGTTATTTGTGTTATCCCATATAATAATCTTTTATTTGGTATACTCTTTTGTAAAGTACTTTACTTTTCTAACACAAAAAAGTTGAAATAAAAACTTAAGAGTTATATAATGAAAATATAATGGAGATGGTATAAATGGTAAATAAATTAACTGCAAAAGAACGCCGTAGAGTAGTTCTTACATCTATTTTATGTTTCTTTATAATTGGTCTATCAGTTATATCATCAATTGATAATGTTATAAAAATAGGAGAGAAGAAAAAAGAAAAAAGAGAACTTACTAAACAATTAGAAACTCTAAAAGAAGATGAAACAACCCTAACTGATGATGTTGATAAACTTAAGAATCCAGAGTATGCAGCTAGATATGCTAGAGAAAAGTATTTATATTCAAAAAACGGAGAAAAAATTCTAAAGATAGATTAGCAAGGAATAAATCCTTGTTTTTTGCATTTTATTATGTTTTAATACTATTGGATGTGAGAAAATGGAAGCAAATTTAATAAACGCAGGTGCTTTGGCGTATTTAGGAGATTCTGTGTATGAAGTTGAAATAAGAAATTACTTAGTACTAAAAGGCATAAATAATGCTAATAAACTTCAAAAAGAGGCTGTTAAATATGTTAGTGCATATGCACAAGCAGATATTTTAGAAAAACTAATTAAAGAAGATATTTTAAATGAAGATGAGTTATATACGGTAGGGCGAGCTAGAAACTATAAGCCTAATTCAAAACCTAAACATACTGATATAGTAACTTATAAGAAAGCAACGGCATTAGAAGCATTGTTCGGAATGTTATATATAAATAAAAACACAAATAGAATAAAAGAATTAATAAAATTAATAACAATGGAGTGATAATATGTATGTATTTGGAAGAAACGTAGCAAAAGAACTTATAAATAATAATCGTAAAATTAAAAAAGTTTATCTAAATGATAATTTAAAAGGAAGCGAAATAGATGAAGCTTTAAAGGAAAAGGACGTTTTAATAAATTACTTAACTACTAGTCAGATGGATAAACTAGAGAAAAAGAATCATCAAGGAGTTATTTTAGAGATTCCTGATTATGAATATTTAAGTGAACAAGATATGCTAAATAATATGCCAGATAAAGCCTTTATCGTTATATTAGATCATTTAGAAGATCCACATAACTTTGGTGCCATTATACGTACTTGTGAGGCTGCAGGTGTAGACTATATAATAATTCCTAAAAATAGAAGTGTATCAGTAAATTCAACCGTTATGAAAACTAGTGTTGGTGCGTTAGATAACGTAAAAATTGTTGAGGTAACTAATCTTAATAACACAATAAAGAAATTAAAAGCTAATGGTGTTTGGGTAGTTGGAACAGATTTAGAAAATAGTGTTTCATATGACAAAATAGATTACACTACTTCTATTGCGTTAATAATAGGTAGCGAAGGATTTGGAATGAGTAACCTTGTTAAGAAAAATTGTGATTTTATAGCAAATATACCAATGTATGGGAAAATAAATAGTTTAAATGCCTCAGTTGCAGCAGGCATAATGATTTATGAAGTTGTAAGACAACGAAAGTAGGTGCTTATATGCAGGCTAAAAAAGATTATGAAAACTTACCAGATGATGGTGAATTATTATATATGATATCCGATAATAATGATGAAACAAAATTTCTTATCTCTCAAAAGTATAAACCAGTAATAACGTATTATGCTAATAAATATAGTACTTATGTAGAGGGAAAAGGACTTGATTTTAATGATTTGTACCAAGAGGGGTTAATTGGTCTTATAGGAGCTGTTGACAGCTTTAAGGAGCAAAAAGATATTAAGTTTTCAACGTTTGCGTTTTTATGTATTAAAAGAAAAATATTAACCGCTGTTAAAAATGCTAACAGAAAAAAACATAGTATATTAAATGAATCATATTCATTAGATTACACAATGGAAGATGATATAAGAAGTTTTGATAATTTCTTAACAACTTCTAAAGGTGGATTAGAGGACTTATTAGTAAGCAAAGAAGATAATGATTACTTTAACAAACGTTTATCTGAAGAGTTAACCGATTTTGAAAGAACAGTATATGATCTTAGAATAAATAATTTTGGCTATGATGAGATAGCTAATACTTTAGGTAAAACGCCAAAAGCAATAGAAAGAACATTGGTTAGAATAAGAAGCAAACTAACTAATATTTTAAAAGAAATAAATTGACTATTATGATTATTTGTGCTAATATTTAGACAGTTAGCACTTAAAAAGGTGTTTTTATTTTGGATTATAGGAGATATAATATGGCAAAGCAAAAGAAAAATAAAAAAAGTTTAATCGCAAAACTAAAAGAATTTTTTACTGGTGTTAAAGAAGAAAGAAAAAAAGTTATTTGGACATCAAAGAAAAACTTAGTAAAGTATTCTATTGCAACATTATTATTTATGTTATTTATATGTTTATTTTTTGTTGCAACTGATTTAGTAATTGCGGGAATAACAAAAGTAAAGGAGTTAATTGGTTAGTATGGAAGAGAAAAAATGGTACGTAGTAAATACATATTCTGGACACGAAGCTAAAGTTAAAGAAAAACTTGATATGAGAATTAATTCAATGGATATGCAAGAAAACATATTTAGAGTAATAGTTCCAGAAAGAAAAGAAGTAGAAATAAAAGATGGTAAGAAAAAAGAAAAAATGAAAAAACTATTTCCAGGATACGTTTTGGTAGAAATGATAATGTCAGACGAATCTTGGTATATAGTACGTAATACGCCGGGTGTTACTGGATTCTTAGGTTCATCAGGTAAAGGTGCAAAACCAGTTCCTTTATATGATGATGAGGTAGAAAGAATATTTAAAGAAATTGGTTATACAGGTGAAAACGTTGTTACTAACTATGAGGTTGGAGATAACGTTAAGATAACTGACGGTCCATTTAAAATGCTTGCAGGTAAGATTACTGAGCTTGATTTGGATGCTAAAAAGGCAAATGTTTCAATAGACTTATTTGGTCAAGAAACAAACGTTGAACTTGAACTTACTCAATTTACAAAAGAGTAATAATAAAAAAAGCACTTGCTTTTATCATATATGCTGTGATAAAATTATATGCGCAGCTATATATTTTATATAGATGATGAAAGAAAAAAGATTAGTGGAAGGCGCGGATTTAAAAAATAAAGCTATTTGACCACTCGCGAAAAAATATAATATAGGAGGTGTTTTTCGTGGCAAAGGAATTAGTAAGAAAATTAAAATTACAATTACCAGCAGGTAAAGCTACACCTGCTCCACCAGTAGGTACTGCACTTGGACCATTAGGTGTTAACTCTGGTGAATTTTGTGTTAAATATAATGACGCAACTAAAGATAAGATGGGAGATATCGTTCCAGTTGAAATATCTGTTTACGATGATAGAAGTTTTGAACTTAGATTCTTAACTCCACCAACATCTTTCTTAATAAAGAAAGTTGCTAAAATTAAAAAAGGATCTACAAAGGGTTCTTCAGAAATTGTTGGTTCATTAACTAAGGATCAATTAAAAGAAATCGCTGAAATCAAATTACCTGATTTAAATGCATATACTGTTGAAGAAGCTATGAAAATAGTTGCTGGTACTGCTAAGAATATGGGTATTGAAATAAAAGATTAATAACAATAGTCATATAGATTTATCTATGTGGGAGGAAAATCCGCTATATACCACAAGGAGGTAAGAAAATGAAAAAGAAAAGTAAGAAGTATACTGAAGCTTTAAGCAAAATCGAAAAAGGTAAATTATATCCTTTAGAAGAAGCTGTTAAGCTAGTAAAAGAAACTTCTGTATCAACATTTGATGGTACTGTTGAAATAGCAGTAAGATTAAATCTAGATACTAAGAAAAACGACCAACAATTAAGAGGTGCAATCGTTTTACCTCACGGAACTGGTAAAACTAAGAAGGTATTAGTTTTAGCAAAAGGTGATGCTGCAAAAGCTGCAACAGACGCTGGCGCTGATTATGTTGGTGACGTAGACATGATTACTAAGATCGAAAAGGAAAATTGGTTTGATTTTGATGTAATTATCGCAACACCAGAAATGATGCCTATGTTAGGTAAGTTAGGTAGGGTTTTAGGTCCAAAAGGATTAATGCCAAACCCAAAAACTGGTACTGTTACAATGGATACTAAAAAGGCTGTTGAAGACGTTAAAAAAGGACGTGTTGAATACAGAACTGATTCATATGCTAACGTACATGCTTTAGTAGGTAAAGTTTCGTTTGATGATGAAAAATTAGTTGATAACGTAAAAGCATTTATGGATGTTATTATTAAATCAAAACCACAAGCAGCAAAGGGAATTTACTTAAAAGGTGTTTCACTTGCTTCAACAATGGGTCCTGGAATCAAGGTTGATTTATCATCATTTGACAAATAATTAAAAATAATATAAACTATCAGTAGTTAACCAAGAAAGGTTAATTGAAGTACCAAAGACAGTAGGAGTGATATAATCACGTAACTTATATTCCTACCGAGGACAAAAATCAAAATAGGATTTTAAGGTCTTTACGTCTTTGATGTAGAGACCTTTTAATTTATAAAAGGTACTTATTATACTAACGAAGGAGGAATGAACAATGGCAAACCAAGCTATAATTGCTAAAAAAGAAGAAGTTGTAAACGAAATAGCAGAACGTGTTGAAAACGCTGCAAGTGCTATATTGTTTGATTACCGTGGTTTAACTGATTCAGAAATTACTGAATTACGTCGTAAATTACGTGAACAAGATGCTTCTTATAAAGTATATAAAAATACTTTAACAAAAAGAGCATTAGACAAATTATCTTTTAACTTAGATGATTGTCTAGAAGGTCCATCTGCTATCGCAACATCAGATGATGCTATTGCACCTATAAAGGTTTTAGCAGACTTTGCAAAAGATCATCCTGCACTTGAATTAAAGGGTGGTATTGTAGATGGAAAAGAAACAAGCTTAAGCGAATTACAAGAATTAGCAACAGTTCCATCAAGAGACGGATTATTAACAATGTTCGCCGCTGGATTAATGGAACATGTAAAGAATGTTGCTATCTGCCTTGACTTACACAGTCAAAATCTAGAAGAAGAATAATTTTAAAGAAAATAGGAGGAAAATAAAAATGGCAAAATTAAGTACACAAGAAATTATTGATGCAATAAAAGAAATGAAAATTCTTGAAGTTAAAGAATTAGTAGACGCAATGAAAGAAGAATTTGGAGTTGATCCAAGTGCTGTAGCTGTTGCTGCTGCCCCAGCTGCTGGAGCTGCTGCTGAAGAAAAGACTGAAGCTACTGTAGTATTAAAAGACGCTGGATCAGCTAAGATCCAAGTAATTAAAGCAATCAGAGATATTACTGGTTTAGGATTAATGGAAGCTAAGAAGTTAGCAGACGAAGGTGGAAACGTTAAAGAAAACGCTCCAATGGAAGAAGCTAACGAAATTAAAGCTAAGTTAGAAGAAGCTGGCGCTACTGTTGAACTTGCATAAGTTAGATAAATAAGTACTTAAAGAACTACAATTTGTAGTTCTTTTTTGTTATAATTAAAAAGGTGAGGTGAAAAAATGGCACATTACTTTACAAATGAAGAAAATCTAAAATCAGAAATAGAGAAGGTAATAGCAGAAATAAATGGTATTCCATTCTATTTTTATACTGATAATGGTGTGTTTTCTAAGGGAGAACTTGATTTTGGAACAGAACTTTTATTAAAGAATTTTAAATATGATAATCCTAATAATAAAACGTTATTAGATATAGGGTGTGGATGTGGACCAATTGGAATATATTCATCTCATTTAGGTTTTACTGTGGATATGTCTGATGTTAATAAAAGAGCCATTCATTTATCTAAGATGTCTTTAAAAGAACAAGGATTAAATACAAATGTATTTGAATCCGACGCTTATAAAAACATTACTAATAAATATGATTATATAGTATCTAATCCACCAATAAGAGTTGGAAAGGAAAAGTTATATGAAATAGTAATGAACGCTAAAGAACATTTAAAAGACGGTGGCTCGTTATGGATAGTTGTTAGAAAACAGCAGGGCGCAGAATCTATGGTAAGAGATATGAAAAATGTATATAAAACAGTAGAAGTGATAGCTAAGAAAAAAGGATTTTTTATAATAAAGGCAAGTTTAATTTAAAATATATGACACAAATAATAAAATATTTGTGTTTTTTTGTAAAAATAAGTAAAATTTATTGACAAGGGTAGATTTTTCCTGTAATATTTTAAATTGGTACTGTGTCTTTAATTTTAGACATGTTCTTTAAAAATTTATAGTTTAGGGGTGGATTGCGTGGCTTATAAAGTAAGAAAAGTAAACGAATACCGTGAAAGAAGAGACTTCTCAAGAGTAAAAAAATCTCTAGAATTAGCAGATTTACTTGAGGTACAGACCAAATCTTATGAATGGTTTATCGAAGATGGAATAAAAGAAGTGTTAGAGGAAATAAGCCCAGTAGAAAATTTCTCTGGAACATTATCTTTGGAATTTGGTGAATATTCATTTGACGAACCAAGACATACTATTAAAGAATGTAAGGAGAAGAAAACTACATATGCAGCTCCATTAAAGGTTCAAACTCGCTTATTTAACAATGAAACAGGTGAAGTAAAAGAACAAGAAATATTCTTAGGTGATATGCCGCTTATGACTGATTCAGGATCATTTATATTTAATGGTTCAGAGCGTGTTATTGTATCACAATTAGTACGTTCTCCAAGTGTATATTATGGAAGAGAAATAGATAAGAATGGACGTTCTATAATATCTTCACAAATCATACCTACAAGAGGTACTTGGCTTGAATATAAACTAAATAGTAAAGATGTTGTAGATGTTAGAATAGACCGTAACAGGAAGGTTGTTGTAACCGCGTTTTTAAGAGCATTTGGACTTTCTAGCGATGATGATATCTTAAAATTATATGGGCAAGATGAATATTTAATTAATTCTTTAGGAAAAGATTCTACAAAGAATACTGACGAAGCTTTACTTGAAATATATGAAAAGTTAAAACCAGGTGAACCAGCAACTTTAGATAGTGCTAAAAACCAGTTAATAACTAGATTCTTCGATAATTTTAGATATGATTTAGCTAAGGTTGGACGTTATAAATTTAATAAAAAACTTGATGTTGCAGATCGTCTATTAAATCAAAAATTAGCAGAAGACATAATAGTAGATGGAAAAGTTGTAATAGAAAAGGGTACTAAAGTTACTCACGATGTATTAGAAACTTTAAAACCTATTTTAGCTGATGGATACGGAATGGTTGATGCTACAATGGATAAAGAATTAGATGATCATACTATGGTTCAAGTAATTAGCATTTACTCTCCAGTAGAACCAGATAAAGTAATAAAAGTAATTGGTAACGATCAATCGCTTACTGTTAAAACACTTACTATATCAGATATATATGCATCTGTATCATATTATTTAAACCTTTTACAAAACGTAGGTGCTATAGATGAAATAGATCATTTATCTAATCGTCGTTTAAGACAAGTAGGTGAATTGTTACAAAACCAATTTAGAGTTGGTGTTGCTCGTATGGAAAGAGTAATTCGTGAAAGAATGACTACTTTAGATGTTGAAACTGCAACTCCAAAAACATTAATAAACATAAGACCAATAACAGCTGTTATTAAAGAATTCTTTGGATCAAGTCCATTATCACAATTTATGGACCAAATTAATCCATTATCAGAATTAAATAATAAACGTCGTTTATCAGCGCTTGGACCTGGTGGACTTTCTCGTGATAGAGCTGCTATGGAAGTACGTGACGTTAACGTATCTCACTATGGTAGAATTTGTCCAATTGAGTCTCCAGAAGGTGCCAATATAGGTCTTATTACATCTCTTGCAAACTATGCAAAAGTAAATGAATATGGTTTCATCATGACTCCATATAGAAGAGTAAAAGATGGTAAATTACAAGATCAAATAGATTATTTAACAGCAGATGAAGAAAACGGGCATATTATTGCACAAGCTCACGTAGAGATGAAAGATGGAGAAATTATAGAAGAACATTGCCCAGCTCGTCAAGATGGAGAAAATATTCTTGCAAAACCAAGTGAAATAGATTATATCGATGTTGCTCCACAACAAATAGTATCTGTTACAACAAGTTGTATTCCATTCCTTGATCACGATGATGGAAAACGTGCATTAATGGGATGTAACATGCAGCGTCAAGCATTACCATTATTAAAACCAGAAGCAGCATTAGTTGCAACAGGTGTTGAAGCTCAAGCAGCAAAGGATTCAGGAGTTTGTGTTTTAGCAAAAGCTGATGGTGTTGTTGAATATGCTGATGGTAAAAAAATCGTTGTTAAAACAGCAAAAGCAAAGGATATATACTTACTTAAAAACTTTGAGGAGTCAAATGCTGGTACTTGTTATCACCAAAGACCAATTGTTAGAATTGGGGATAAGGTAAAACGTGGACAAATAATAGCAGATGGACCATCAACAGATAAGGGTGAAGTTGCATTAGGTAAGAACTTAGTAGTTGCATTCATGACTTATAATGGTTATGACTATGAAGATGCTGTAATATTAAATGAAAAAATGGTAAAAGAAGACGTATTAACATCTATTTACCTAGAAGATTACGAAATTCAATGTCGTGATACTAAGTTAGGACCTGAGGAAATTACTCGTGATATTCCAAACGTAAGTGAAGAAGCTCGTAAGAACCTAGATGCTAATGGTATTATTAGAATAGGTACAGAAGTAAAAGAAGGAGATATCCTAGTTGGTAAGGTAACTCCAAAAGGAATGGTAGAACTTACTTCTGAAGAAAAATTATTACATGCAATCTTTGGTGAAAAAACTCGTGAAGTAAGAGATACATCTCTTAGAGTTCCACATGGTGGAGCTGGTATAGTTCATGATATAAAAATTTATACTAAGAAGGATTCTGATGAATTACCAAGCGGTGTTTCAAAAGAAATCCGTGTTTATATAGTTCAAAAACGTAAGATTCAAGTTGGTGACAAAATGGCCGGTCGTCACGGAAATAAAGGTGTTGTATCACTTGTTGTTCCACAAGAAGATATGCCATATTTACCAGATGGTACCCCAGTTGATATATTACTTAACCCACTTGGTGTTCCTTCTCGTATGAACCCAGGACAAGTTTTGGAAATGCACTTAGGTATGGCTGCTAAGAAATTAGGAGTATATACTGCAACTCCAGTATTTGATGGTGCAACTTGGGAAGATATCCAAGAAATGATGGCAGAAGCTGGAATGGATCCAGATGGAAAGACCGTTTTATACAATGGTAAAACAGGTGAACCTTTTGATAATCGTGTAGCAGTTGGTGTTATGTACATGATTAAACTTGACCATATGGTTGACGATAAATTACACGCACGTGCAACTGGTCCATACTCACTAGTTACACAACAACCTTTAGGTGGTAAAGCTCAATTTGGTGGACAAAGATTTGGTGAAATGGAAGTTTGGGCACTTTATGCTTATGGTGCTGCTCACGTACTTCAAGAAATCTTAACAGTTAAGTCAGATGATGTTGTAGGACGTGTTAAGGTATACGAATCAATTGTTAAGGGTAAACCAATTAATCAAGCAGGTGTTCCAGAAAGTTTCCGTGTTTTAGTTAAAGAATTCCAAGCTTTAGGTTTAAACATTGCAATGATAAATGAAGATGGTAAAGAAGTAGATGTTAAGACTCTAGAAGAAGAGGAAGACAAAGAAGGCTCTCCTTTATCAATCGAAGAAATAGATAATGTATCAATGGTAAAGAAAAAAGAAACTGTTGATATAGTAAGTAAAGAAGAGGAAGCAGAAGAAAGTGATGAGCTTTCGGAAGAAGAATCTGATGATTACGAAGCTGAATTAGAAGATAATTTAGATGAATCAGAAGATTTACAAGTGGAAGGGGATGAAGAATAATGTTAGATGCAAATAGATTTGAAGGAATTAAAATATCTATCGCTTCACCCGAACAAATCCGTGAATGGTCTTATGGAGAAGTAAAAAAACCAGAAACAATAAACTATCGTACTTTAAAACCAGAAAGAGATGGTTTATTCTGTGAAAAAATCTTTGGACCTACAAAGGATTATGAATGTGCTTGTGGTAAATATAAAAGATTAAGATATAAGGATATTGTATGTGATAGATGTGGAGTAGAAGTTACTAAGTCTAAAGTTCGCCGTGAACGTATGGGTCATATCGAACTTGCTACTCCAGTATCTCACATCTGGTTCTTTAAAGGTGTACCAAGCCGTATGGGATTAGTACTTGATATGTCTCCAAGAGACTTAGAAGAAGTATTATACTTTGTATCATACGTAGTTATTAATCCAGGTGCAGCTCCACTTGAAAAGAAACAAACCTTATCAGATAAAGAATATCGTGCATACTATGAAAAGTATGGAAATACTTTTGAAGTAGGTATGGGAGCTGAAGCTATATTAAAACTTTTAAAAGAAATAGATGTTAAAGCTGAAATAGCAAAAATAGAAGAAGAATTAGAAGGTGCTTCAGAACAGAAGAGAACAAGGTTATTAAAGAGATTAGATATATTAGATTCTTTTGATAAATCAGGAAATAAACCTGAATGGATGATATTAACAGCACTTCCTGTTATACCTCCAGAGTTAAGACCAATGATTCAATTAGATGGTGGTCGTTTTGCAACAAGTGATTTGAACGATTTATATAGACGTGTTATTAACCGTAATAATCGTTTAAAGAAATTACTTGAATTAAATGCTCCTTCAATCATTGTTCAAAATGAAAAAAGAATGCTTCAAGAAGCAGTTGATGCTTTATTTGATAACGGAAGACGTGGTAGAAATGTTACTGGTCCATCAAATAGACCACTTAAGTCAATTTCTTCTATGTTAAAAGGTAAACAAGGTCGTTTCCGTCAAAACTTACTTGGTAAGCGTGTTGACTATTCTGGACGTAGTGTTATTGCTGTTGGACCAGAACTTAAGATGTATCAATGTGGTATTCCTAAAGAAATGGCACTTGAATTATTCAAACCACACGTTATTCATGGTTTAGTAGAAAGAGATATTGTTCACAATATTAAATCTGCTAAAAAGATGATTGAAAATCAAGATGAAAGAGTATGGGACGTTGTTGAAGATGTTATTAAAGAACATCCAGTAATGTTAAACCGTGCTCCAACACTTCACAGATTAGGTATTCAAGCATTTGAACCTAAATTAGTAAGTGGTAAGGCTATTAGATTACACCCACTTGTTTGTGCTGGATTTAACGCAGACTTTGATGGTGACCAAATGGCTGTTCACGTACCACTTTCTGAAGCAGCACAAGCTGAAGCAAGATTACTTATGTTATCTTCAAATAATATACTAGACCCAAAAGATGGTAAACCAATCGTTACTCCATCACAAGATATGGTTTTAGGTAACTATTACATAACTACTGAAAAACCTGGTGATAAAGGAGAAGGTAGAGTATTTAAGAACGCTAACGAAGCTATTGAAGCATATGAAAGAAGAGAAGTTACTCTTCATGCAAGAATAGCATTACCAGCAAAATCACTTAAATATAATACATTTACTGATGAACAAAAAGAAATGTATTTGGTAACTACTGTTGGTAAGTTATTATTTAATGAAATATTACCAGATGGATTCCAATATATTAATGAACCTACTAAAGCTAATTATGAAGGATTTACTCCTATGGCTCACTTCTTAAAGAGAGGTTCTAATATTCCAGAAGAAATTAAGAAGAAAGAAATTAATAAACCTTTCGCTAAGGGTGACTTAAAGAAGATAATTGCACAAGTATTTAAACGTTATAAAACAACTGAAACTTCAATATATCTAGATAAATTAAAGAACTTAGGATTTAAGTATTCTACTTTATCAGGTATTTCAATTTCAATTGCGGACGTTGTAAAAAGTGAACACAAAAACGAAATTATTGATAAATCTCAAAAGGTTGTTGACACAATAAATAAACAATATAGACGTGGTTTAATAACTGATAGAGAACGTTATGAAAAAGTTTGTGAAGTATGGAATAATACAACAAGCGAAGTAGAAAAAGAATTAAAACAAAAAGTACAAACTTTAACAGATAACCCAATTATGATGATGGTTAACTCTGGTGCTCGTGGTTCTATTGGACAATATAACCAGATGGCAGGTATGCGTGGACTTCTTGCAAAACCAAATGGTGATGCAGTAGAAATTCCAGTTACATCTTCATTCGTTGATGGATTATCAGTATCTGAATACTTTATATCTACTCACGGAACTCGTAAAGGTAATGCCGATACAGCACTTAAGACAGCTGACTCTGGTTACTTAACAAGACGTTTAGTTGATGTTGTTCAAGATGTTATCGTAAGAGAAGAAGATTGTGGTACTATTCAAGGTGTTGTTGTTAAAGCATTTGTTGATGAATCAGATGGCACTGTAATAGAAAGTCTTCATGAACGTATAACTGGTAGATATACAAACAAAAAAGTTGTTGATCCAGAAACTAAGCAATTAATTATAGACAAAAATGAATTAATTACTGAACCAATCGCTGACAAGATTGATAAGGCAGGAATTACAGAAGTTGAAATAAGAACTGCTTTAACTTGTAAGACAGAAAATGGTGTATGTAAACATTGTTATGGTATTAACCTTGCAACTGGTAACATTGCTGAAATAGGTGAAACTGTTGGTATTATGGCAGCTCAATCTATCGGTGAACCAGGAACACAGCTTACAATGCGTACATTCCACAATGGTGGTGTTGCATCAGGAGCAGATATAACTCAAGGTTTACCTCGTGTACAAGAGTTATTTGAAGCTAGAAATCCAAAGGCTAAATCTACAATTGCTGAAATAGATGGTAAGATAACTAAGATAGATGAAGTAAATGGTAAATATAAAATTGCTATTACTAATGACGTAGAAACAAGAGAACATACAACTAACTATGGTGTTAAACTTTGTGTTGAATTAGGACAGAGTGTAAAAGCAGGAGATAAGTTAAACGTTGGTTCTGTAAATCCAAAAGAATTACTTGCGGTAACTGACCCAATAACTGCACAAAACTATATTCTATCTGAAGTACAAAAAGTTTATAAATCACAAGGTGTTGATGTTTCAGATAAGCACATTGAAATACTTGCTCGTCGTATGATTGCTCGTATTAAGATAGTTGATGGTGGAGAAACTGAATTAGTTGATGGTAAATTAGTTTCAATGCACGAGTTTACTAGAATTAATAAGGAAGCTATTATAAATGGTAAGAAACCAGCAACTGGTCGTCCAATAATGCTTGGTATAACTAAGGCATCGTTAGAAACGGATTCATTCTTATCGGCAGCATCATTCCAAGAAACTACTCGTATCTTAACTGATGCATCAATTAAAGGTAAGGTTGATAATTTAACAGGTCTTAAAGAAAATGTTATTATTGGTAAGTTAATACCAGCAGGTACAGGTTCTAAATATTATTCTAATGTTAAATATTCTCTTGAAAGTGAACAAGTAGAAGATGATGCATTAGATGTATTAGAAGATCAATTAACAGATTAAGAAAGTCAAATTTGACTTTCTTTTTTGTTTTTGATATTATAGGCGTCGTTTAAAGATTAAATTTATGTAGGATATGTATATATATGTATAAAAAAGCAAAAAAGATGAATGAGGCTGCAATTGATTGTAGATTAGCTAGTATATGTGAAGATCTTTTAAAAGTAAATAAAGATGCAATATTTGCAATTTCGAGAAAGTTTGTTGAAAATAGCAATGGATCATTTAAGTCGGAGATAAATGGAAATAAGGTGATCGTAAGTTCAAAACAGATTGATTCTCTTATAATTCCTAGCTGCTTGAATCTAGTTAACAAAAACGGTGACTTTTATTTAACTATTTGGTGCGATGATCGAGAATTAATAAGACTACTTTATAGTCATATGTCGTTTGAAGATGGGATAATAAATAATAAAAGAATAGAGAATTTATATTTAGATTTAGAAAATGATGAAAAGTTTAAAAAAACTACAGCATATATTTAAAAATTATTAAAATACCATATAGAATATGGTGTTTTTTTCTATTTGTGTTACAATATACGTTAAGGTGATTTCATGAAAGATGTTTATAAGTTTTTGGATTCTTTACATATAAAAAAGGAAGATATTATAACAGTTGCAGTATCTTATGGACCAGATTCTATGTTTTTACTTAATTTATTAAATAATAAATATAAAGAGAATAAAATTATTTGTTGTCACGTGCATCATAATCATAGAAAAGAAAGTGATTTAGAAAAGGAAAAACTAGAAAAATTTTGTATGAAAAATATTATTTTTGAATTTATTAAAATAGATAAATATAAGAATAATAAGTTTACTGAAGAAGAAGCAAGAGAAAAAAGGTATGAATTCTTTGATGAAGTACTAAAAAAATATAATTCTAAGTATTTATTTACAGCTCATCATGGGGATGATTTGGTTGAAACGATTCTTATGAAAATATCTAGAGGTTCTACGATTAAAGGTTATAGTGGAATAAATCTAATATCTAAAAGGGATAATTATTCTATTATAAGACCTTTATTGTATTTAACAAAAGATGATATAAATAAAGATTGTATAAAAGAAAATATTCCTTTTGCTGTGGATAACTCCAATACAAGTGATGAATATAAGAGAAATAGGTACAGAAAGTATGTTTTGCCTAAATTAAAAAATGAAAATAAACTTATCCACAGGAAATTTATAGATTTTTCATTAGAATTAAAAAAATATGATGATTATGTATCTAAAATGGTATTAAAGATTTATCCTAAGGTAGTTAAGGATAATAATTTGGATATTTCTTTGTTGTTGAAAGAAGATGATTTAATAATAGAGAAAGTACTATAAAATAAATATTTTTCTAGTACTTTCTC